>Ga0206131_10003084_pt1 | contig 19462 bp, 22 predicted proteins | sample Helgoland_Spring_FD_148636 | JGI IMG/M metagenome (GOLD analysis project Ga0206131, IMG submission 148636) | Pelagic subsurface seawater microbial communities from Kabeltonne, Helgoland, North Sea - Helgoland_Spring_Bloom_20160517_1 | ecosystem: Environmental > Aquatic > Marine > Epipelagic ...
TGAAAACATAAAGGACAAGGTCAATAACATTAATAAACTCTTGCTTTACTTGGTCAGGGCGAACAAATAAATGCGCATCATCCTGAGTAAATCCTCTAACACGAGTTAAACCATGCAATTCTCCTGATTGTTCGTAACGATAAACAGTACCAAACTCTGCAAAACGAACGGGTAAATCACGGTAAGAATATTGCTTTGATTTGTAAATTTCACAATGGTGAGGGCAGTTCATAGGTTTTAAGAAAAATTCTTCTCCTTCATTAGGGGTTTTGATGGGTTGGAATGAATCCTCTCCATATTTCTCATAATGACCAGAACAAACATATAAATCTTTATTTGCAATATGTGGTGTGATTACCGGTAGGTAACCTGCCTGAGTTTGTGCTTTTTTAAGGAAGTTTTCTAGCTTTTCTCTAAGTTGTGCTCCTTTTGGGAGCCATAAAGGTAAACCTTGCCCAACCTTTTGTGAAAAAGTAAACAGCTCCATTTCTTTCCCTAGTTTTCTATGGTCACGCTTTTTAGCTTCCTCTAATAATTCTAGATGTGCAGTAAGTTCTTTTTGCTTAGGAAATGACACTCCATAAATACGAGTAAGTTGCTTACGGTTCTCGTCTCCCCTCCAATAAGCTCCTGCAATATTTAATAATTTAATTGCCTTTATTTTTCCTGATGAAGGAATATGCGGACCTCTACATAAATCAGTGAAATTACCTTGTGAGTAGAAAGTGATGTTTCCATCTTCTAATCCTTCTAGTAATTCTAGCTTATATTCATCTCCTTTTTCAGTAAAATAAGCAATTGCTTCTTCTTTTGAAACATCCTTTCTTTCAAACGACATTTTCTGAGAAGCTAATTCTTTCATTTTTTGCTCAATTTTAGGTAACTCATCAGAAGATAAGACTCTGTCTCCTAAATCGATATCGTAATAGAATCCATTATCGATTGCAGGACCAATACCTAACTTAACCCCAGGATAAAGAGCTTCTAAAGCTTCTGCCATAATGTGTGCAGAAGAATGCCAAAAACTCATCTTTCCTTGTTTATCATTCCAAGTATGTAGGGTAAGGGTAGAATTGGTAGTGATAGCACGGTTTGCATCCCAAACTTCTCCGTTTATACTAGCCGAAAGCACATTTCGTGCTAGCCCTTCAGAAATCCCCATAGCAATATCCATTGCGGAAGTTCCACTTTCTACTTGTTTGATACTTCCATCAGGAAGCGTAATGTTAATCATTCGTTTTCGTTTTAAAGGTTGCAAATATAGGTAATGATTTTTTATTCTAACTCTGAATAATCCCAGGATTATAAGCTTCTTTTATTGGTGCATTATTAGCAGCTTCTATTCCCATTGAAATAACTTTTCTGGTTTCTAATGGGTCAATAATAGCATCAGTCCATAAACGAGAGGCAGCATAATAAGGAGAGATTTGTGCGTCATACCTATCAGTAATAGTTTTTAAAAGTAATTTTTCTGCTTTCTCATCAATTTCTTCTCCTTTTGTTTTTAAAGATGCTTTTTCAATTTGCAGTAAAACTTTAGCCGCTTGTTCTCCACCCATTACAGCAAGTTGAGCAGTTGGCCAAGCAACAATTAATCTTGGATCGTAAGCTTTTCCACACATTGCATAGTTGCCAGCACCATAGGAATTTCCAATAATAACAGTGAATTTAGGAACTACAGAATTGGCCATAGCATTTACCATTTTGGCACCATCTTTTATAATTCCACCATGCTCGGAACGAGAGCCTACCATAAATCCAGTAACATCTTGCAAGAAAACTAAAGGAATTTTTTTCTGATTACAATTAGCAATAAAACGGGCTGCTTTGTCTGCAGAATCGGAATAGATAACCCCCCCAAATTGCATTTCTCCTTTTTTTGTTTTAATCATTTCTCTTTGGTTGGCTACAATACCCACTGCCCAACCATCTACTCTGGCATATCCGCAAATTAGGGATTGTCCGTACCCTTCTTTATATTCTTCAAATTCGGAATCATCTACAAGTCGAGCAATGATGTCCTTCATGTTGTAAGGTTTTGCTCTGTCTCTAGGTAATATTCCGTAAATTTCTCTTTCGTTCTCTTTTGGAGCTTTACTTTCTTTCCTGTTGAAGCCTGCCTTTTCGGTATCGCCAATTTTATCCATTATATTTCGGATTTTATCCAAAGCATCTTTATCGTCCTTTGCTTTGTAATCCGTAACCCCTGAAATTTCGCAATGTGTAGTAGCACCACCTAAAGTTTCGTTATCTATAGTTTCGCCAATAGCAGCTTTTACTAGGTAACTTCCTGCCAAAAATATAGATCCTGTTTTGTCTACAATTAGTGCTTCATCACTCATGATAGGAAGGTAAGCACCTCCAGCAACACAAGCTCCCATAACTGCAGAAATTTGTGTAATTCCCATAGAGCTCATACGAGCATTATTTCGGAACATTCTACCAAAGTGTTCTTTGTCAGGAAAAATTTCATCTTGCATAGGTAAAAATACTCCTGCACTATCCACCAAGTAGATAATTGGTAATCTGTTTTCCATTGCGATTTCTTGCAAACGCAAATTCTTTTTGGCTGTAATAGGGAACCAAGCACCTGCTTTTACGGTAGCATCATTGGCAACAACTATACATTGTTTTCCTGTTACATAAGTGATTCCTGCAACTACTCCTCCTGATGGGCAACCTCCATATTCAGTATACATTCCTTCACCAACAAAAGCGCCAATTTCTAAGAAATTAGCATCCGTATCTTTTAGGTAGTCAATACGCTCTCTGGCAGTAAGTTTTCCTTTGGCATGTTGTTTTTCTATCTTCTTCTTTCCACCCCCTAAAGCGACCTTAGCGTGTTTCCTTTTCATCTCCGAGATGAGTAACCTCATCTTATCATCATTCTTATTGAATTCTAAATCTGCCATTCTTTAATTTTTTACAAAAGTAAAAAATAGATGTTAGATATTAGTAATTAGATGTTAGACTTATTTTGTCTCAAATCTTATATCTCAGTACTAATATCTAGATTATGCAAGTAATCTGAACTTTCAGGTCCTAAATTAAAGAGTAAATCCAAGATAGATAGGTTAGGAATAAACCCATGTTTTTCCATAAATACTTGGTTGTATTTCTCTTGGTTTTCTGTTTCCCAATTGTGATTTCTTAAATCATAAAAATCACCTTTATGTAAATATTCGGTAGTTGTTTTGCTAGTGTTTTCTTCTTGTAAAAGGTCAAGAATTATATTTTGTAATTTACTATTGAAAACAACAAGATAATCTTCCTTTTCTTCAAAAATAGCTTGTAGTTCGTCCTTGTAATATTCAAAAAAAGGGGAGGAGTTATAAGCAGAAACAATAGCATTCCAATGTTCTTTTTGCCAGTTTTGTTTGTAGGAAATTTTTAGTTGTTGAATTATGGTTTTACTACTTCCTTTTCTTTCTTTAGGAATGCTTAGTCTTAGCTTTCCGTTAGCACCATATATTTCGCATCTGTTACGAATGCTTTGTTTTATAAAATGTTCATGCACTTCAACACTATAATTAGGGTGTTGCAGCAGAATAGCGTAATAGGAAATAGGGGCTAAGTAAGCGGTAGGTAATAGCGGATTATTTAACACTGCTGAACAATCTGCTCCATCTTATTTTTTTCAATCCTTCTGCATTTTTGTCCCAACTCATCCACACAAAAAGGGCTTTCCCTACAATATGATTTTCGGGTACAAACCCCCAAAAACGACTGTCAGCAGAATTATGGCGATTATCACCCATCATCCAAAAATAATCCATGGCAAAAGTATAGGTAGTGGCTACTTTATCATTGATGTAAATTTCACCTGCAACTACCTCTAATTTATTGTTTTCATAGCGTTCAATAATATCTTTATAAATAGATAAATTTTCAGTTGTGAGATTAATTGTCGCTCCTGCTGCAGGAATAGTAATAGGTCCATAATTGTCTACATTCCATTTGTAGTTTTCATCATGTGGAAAAATATAGTCAGCATACTTTCCTGCTTTTTCAACTTGCTTCTTTACATTAGTTACATTTGGGAATTTTGATAAAGCATCACGGCTTTCATTGGTTAGCGTAAGGTTGTACTCATTTTGATTACGCCCATAACCCCCTTCAGTAATATCATATTTTTCGTATAATATATTTGGGTTTAGTCCAGTCCCTTTTGTGCTCACATCATAGTGCCATTGTTTTTTCATTCCTTCTGGCTCTTCCTGTGGAGCATCATTTACTATTAGTTGAGCATCTCTGATTTCAATTTTATCTCCAGGAATACCAACACATCTTTTTACATAATTTTCTTTCTTATCCACTGGTCTTCCTAAAGTTTCGGCTGGCCAATTGAATACTACACAGTCATTTCTTTCCACAATACCAAGACCCTTCATTCTGTGGTAAGGCAGTTGTACAGCTTCAGTATATGATTTTCCACCACCTATTGGCATAGTATGATGAACTAAAGGAAATGCAATAGGTGTCATTGGTACTCTTGGTCCGTATGCAACTTTACTTACAAATAAAAAGTCACCAATCAACATTGATTTTTCCATGGATGAAGTAGGAATAGTATAAGCTTCAATAAGGAAAGTACGCAAAAGGGTAGCGGCAATTACTGCAAAAGTTATTGCATCAATCCAGCTGCTTACTTCACTTTTTTTCTTTTTTTCTTTTTTAACTCTTTTCTTCCAGAACTTGTAGTTTATAGTTTCCCAAAAAAGGAAATCACCAACAAATAATGGGATAAAGTATAGCCATTCTCCCTCAAGTAAATATACAAATACTGTCCAAGCTATAGTAAAGACTAAAAATGCAACTATGGTAAAGAACTTACCTAATATTTCTTTTATTTTTTTCATATTCTACTCTAACGATTTTTTAATTTTTTATTGTGCTAAAACATCTTGCATATTGAAAACTCCTTCTTTTCCAATTATCCATTCGGCAGCAATAATAGCTCCCATTGCAAATCCATCACGGTTTTTAGCAGTGTGTTTTATTTCTAGTTCATCCACTGTACTGCTATAATTTATGATGTGTGTCCCTGGAACATCACCTGTTCTTTCGGCAGTTATAGTGGTATTGTTTTCAAGTATTTCATCCATTTGATTGCTTAAAGTTTTGGCTGTTCCACTTGGAGAGTCTAATTTTTTAGTGTGATGAATTTCATGCAAACTACTTTCATAGTTTTGATTTTTCATCAAACGGGCTAAAGTTTTATTGAGTTCAAAAAAGATATTCATTCCCAAGCTAAAGTTGGAAGCATAAAGAAAAGCACCTTTTTTTGATAAACATAAAGATTCAATTTCTTGTAGGTTTTCTAACCAACCAGTAGTTCCTGAAATTACAGGGATGCCACTTTTTAGGGCATGGCTAATATTTTCAAATGCTGTAGTTGGTGTGCTGAAATCAATTGCTACATCAGCACAGCTTAAGTCTAATGTGTTAGCTGGTTTCTCGGATGATGAAGTGCAAGTGATAGTATGCCCTCTTTCCTGGGCTAATTCAGTAATGCGTTTGCCCATTCTACCGTTTCCTAAAATTGCAATTTTCATTCGGCAAATTTATAATTTAATTGATAGCGATAGGCCACTAGCATTCCCTTTTGCTATATAGATAGGTTGTAGGTGTAGGGAAATATCCTCACTTACATCATAATCAAACAGATGTGCGCTTACTGAGGCATCAACAATATTAAGTACATAAGTTAAAGTAAATAGCAAAGCGGAAACTTCTCGGTTTCTTCTGTAATGTTCGGTTAAGGTAACTAAATTGGTATTCGTAAAATTTAAATTATCTGACATATCACCTTCAATTCTATTCAAGTAAGTTGTTTTGTAAAGGTCATACAAATCATGATTTTCTTTAAAATAATAAGCAGTGGTAATTAGTCCAGCATAAATGATGGGTACTTTCCAGTATTTTTTGGTATATACTTGCCCAGCTCCTGGTATAATTGCAGAATACATTCCTGCTTTTTTAGGAATTTTAACAACAGATTTTTGAGCAAAACATGTTGCTGAAAACGCTAGGAAAGTAGCAAAAAATATGAACTTAATTCCGTGCAATTTATTTATTGATAAATTCAAAAATTTTAGCTAAATCTTCATCATTTGTAAAAGGGATAATGAGTTTTCCTTTTCCTTTTTTGTTGCGTTTCAATTCTATTTCCTTATCTAGAGTTTTTGATAAATCATGCACCATTTTTTGTTGTGAAAAAGGAAGTGGGTTTGGCGTACTTATTGTTTTTGTTTTGGAAGTGCGTTTGTAGTTAGTATCTGCAAAATCTTTTACAATCTGCTCTACTTCTCGTACGGAATAACCATTTGCTATTGTGTCATGAAAAATATTAAGTTGGTTTTCCGTATTTTTTACTGAGATAAGTGCTCTAGCATGTCCTGTACTAATATCTCCAGTACTCAATCCTTTTTGAATTTCAGAAGGAAGTTTTAATAGGCGTAAAAAATTGGTAACGGTAGTTCTGTTTTTTCCTACTCTTTCGCTACACTGCTCTTGAGTTAGCTTTACTTCCTCAATTAACCTTTGATAGCTAAGGGCAACTTCAATAGGGTTTAGGTTCTCTCTTTGTATGTTTTCAACCAATGCCATTTCTAGCATTTCTTGGTCGTTTGCTACACGAACATAAGCAGGAAGTTTTGTTAATCCTGCAAGTTTTGAGGCTCTGAATCTTCTTTCTCCTGAAATAAGTTGGTACTTATTTTCTTTTAGTTTACGAACGGTTATGGGTTGTATTATCCCTAACTGATCAATGGATAAGGAAAGTTCGTGTAGTTTTTCTTGGTCAAATTCTGTTCTTGGCTGAAAAGGGTTAGTTACAATTTCAGCAATAGCAATCTCATGCGTTTTTCCAGTGATTGCTGTGTTGTCAATCTTTACATCAGCAGGAATATCAATTGTGTTATTTCCTAAAATAGCTGACAATCCTCTTCCTAATGATCCTCTTTTTTTTGTCATGTTATTCTGTTTCTACAGTTGCTATTTCTAATTTTTTTAACAATTCGCTTGCTAAATTCAGGTAGTTAATTGCTCCTTTGCTTGATGCATCATGTATTACAATAGTCTCTCCATAAGATGGTGATTCCCCAAGGCGTACATTCCTGTGGATAATGGTTTTGAATACCATTTCTTGAAAATGTGTTTTTACGTCCTCTACTACTTGGTTGGATAGGCGCAAACGCGTATCGTACATGGTAAGGAGTAAGCCATCAATTATCAAATCATTATTAAGTCTTTGTTGTACAATTTTAATGGTGTTGAGTAATTTGCCTAATCCTTCTAAAGCAAAATATTCGCATTGTATGGGTATGATTACTGAATCGGAAGCAGCTAATGCATTTAGGGTAAGTAATCCTAATGATGGCGCACAATCAATGATGATAAAGTCGTATTTATCTCGGATAGGAGCCAATACCTTTTTCATTCTGTACTCTCTTTCTTCCAAGTTCACCAGTTCCAACTCAGCACCTACAAGATCAATGCTGGCAGGTAGTAAATCAAGATTAGGACTTTTAGTTTCAAGTATACATTCCTTGGCAGTTGCTTGCCCTATTAAACACTCATATATTCCATTTTCAATTTCTTTTGGGTTATGCCCAACTCCTGAACTAGCATTGGCCTGTGGGTCAGCATCAATTAGTAAAACTTTTTTTTCTAGCACTCCTAAACTCCCTGCTAAGTTCATAGCAGTGGTAGTTTTTCCTACTCCTCCTTTTTGATTTGCAATTGCAATTATTCTTCCCATTTTGTTGTTGTTTTTACGGCTATAAAAGTAGGTAGCAAAGCCTTAATTCTTATTGTGTTTAAGGGCTGAATTATCAACAAAATAGGGGAGTTGTTAAGAAAAAAGCCGTAATAAATACTTTTGCTTTATCTTAGGTACGAAACTAAATACAAAGGAATATTTATGAATTTATCTGAATGATGAAAATTTCTTGGAGAAACTCTATATGTCAATTCAGGAGTGTATTTTGTTGTGTAGCTAGTTAAACTTTTTGTGTTTCTGCTCATGCCACTTTTTACCTCAATAGGAAATACCTTATTATTTCTTTGTATCAAAAAATCTACTTCAGCATCACTATTGGAGGTCCAGTAAAATAATTTTTCATCATTATAGGCTACTAATTCACTAGCAACAAAATTTTCAACAAAAGCACCATTAAACTGTTCAAATAGGGTGTTTTTTACATCAATAATTATACTTGATGATATATTTAGCATAGCACCAAGTAAGCCATTGTCGAAAAGATATAATTTAAATTTTGAAATATCGGAAAATGCTGATAATGGTAAATTAGGGACACTAACATTATAAGCAATGTTGACTAGTCCTGCCTTCTGTAGCCATTCAATAGTTTGTTCGTATTTATTTGACCTTCCTCCTTTTTTTACATCTCTTGATATAACATAGACATTTTTATTTTCATGATAAGGGAAGCCCATCGAAATTACTTTATCATATGTTTTTCTTCCAACTAGTATAGCTTCTACAGAATTTATAAATTTCAAATAACTATAATCTTCACCTTCAATTTCTACTTATTTTAAGAAACTTAAGTCATCTGATTCACCCGAAATAAAATCATCTTGAGATGATGCTATATATAGTATTAAGTTATTATTCATTTTGTAAATATATAAAATCCACTCAATTGAGGGGGTTTCTTTTTGGTGGACCTCTCGGTCCTTATTTCGAACTTTTTTAAGAAATTATTAAGTAGTTTTGTAAAATGAAAAAAATAGCATCAATTATTTTCGCTTCAATATTTATTTTTTCTTGTAATTCTTCGAGAAATATTACAACAATTAACAAACTAAATTCAATATTTTTAGACAATATTGAATCAGGAAGTAATCTTAAATTAGATAAAGGAACTTATGAACTAGATTATCCTATAAGAATTTTGGGAAAAGAAAATAATTATTTAATAAATAAAAACACACTCAATTGAGCGGCATGAAAAATCACGAAATCACAACATTTCTTGGGACCCTGCAAGATCAAGTTGCAGGGGAATCATTGGCAAAGCTTTCAGCTATTTCTACAAGTATTTCCTTGCCGAAAGGTACAACTTTGATGGAGGAAGGAAGTGCCCATGATTACTTCTACATTTTGGTCAAAGGCAGTGCCAAAGCTTACCATTGGAATGACGGAGAGGCCGTCTGCAATTGGTTTGCATTTGAGAATGATGTCCTTACCACGATAGGGGCATATGATGGGGGAGCTTCCAACGAAACTATTGAGTTATTGGAGGATGTTAAGTTGATCCAAATCAACACGAACGAGTTTAACCATCTCTCCAAACACAACTTGAACATTGGTCGATTGAGTTTCCATTGGTTCTCCGAGTACACGAAATTTTTGAGTCAACGGGTTGACCTCCAGTCGTTGCCTTCACTAGACCGATACGAGAAAATCACAAAAGCTCATCCCGAATTGCTTCAGCGTGTTTCTTTAAGAGACCTTGCTTCATATCTAGGCATGCGCCAGGAAACTTTGAGCAGAGTGAGAGCCAAGGTTCGATTTTGACATTAGTCAATTGAATTTAGGTCTTTTGTTCTTTATGTTTGCGTCATCAAACTAAAAAAAGAACGAAAATGAAAAATATCCTTTCCTTACTTCTAGTGGTGATCGTTTATGCTCCAGTATCTGCTCAACTCAATTTCGAATACGACGGCGTCACTCGTACCTATTATATGGACGGACCTGATTCCATCCCGCAAGGCGCGCCCCTTGTCTTTGTACTTCATGGCTATAGCAGCAGTGCCCAGATGATCCGGAGTTACAGCGGATTCTCCCAGTTGGCACAACAGGAAGGGTTCGTCGCCGTCTTTCCGCAGGGTACGAACGACAGCTACAACACCGCGCACTGGAACGCCAACCTACCTGGAAGCACCACAGATGACCACGGCTTCCTTGTAGCCTTGGCCCAGCATCTGCAACAAGAACATGAACTAAGTGTAGAGTGCACCTATGTCTGCGGTATGTCAAATGGCGGTTTAATGAGTTATTCTCTGGCCTGCGAGCATCCAGACGTCTTTTCCGCTATCGGATCAGTAACCGGCACAATGAGTACAGCGGACTTCGGGTGCACCCCGCAGGAGGTAGTGCCCATTATTCACCTCCACGGAACAGAGGATGATATTGCCTCTTATTATAACGGTGTTGGGTACCCGGGATGGGGCAACACAGGTGTCCCCGACATCATCGGGCACTGGACCGGTCTCATGGGCACCACCACCCTGAATGTAACACAACTGCCCAATCAAGAAGCTGTGGATACCACATCAGTCGACTTCTTTCAACATTCGGGTGCTCTGGGTGGCCAAGAATTCCACCACTACCGCGTAAACGGAGGCGGCCACAATTGGTTCGGTGTCTTTGGCAGCCCCGATGTGGACGCTACAGCAGTCCTATGGGGTTTCTTCTCCGCACAATGCAATGGGGACATCATGAGCATCAATAATGCACATATAGCCGAGACACTCATCGAGCGACGAGACTCGGGCGTGATTCTTCGCTCTGCTGGCCGAATCGACCTCTTCGATCTGCAGGGCCGATTGGTTGGAACGCAGCAGATGATACCTAACCAATTGTGGATTCCCCCACACGGCATTTGGCTGCTCCACGCCACCACCCATGATGGGCGACAGGAAGTGCTCCTCTGGGACTGAGGTCGGATCGGATTATAATTTTGGAGCTTAAAGGAAATATATTTGTTTATTCACCCAAAGGAGAACAGTTAGAAGAGATTAAGGTTCCTAACAAATCTGCCAAGAATTTGTGTTTTGGTAGAGGTGAGTTTAGTAAGACTCTTTTCATCACGACAAGTAAGAAACTTTATACTATTGAGATTAATAAAGAGGGATTTCACATACCTTTTAAAAAATAATTATTGAAATAAAAACCCACTTAAATTAGTGGGTTTCTTTTTGGTGGGCCTCTCGGTCCTTAGTTCGAATTTTTTTCACGATTATTACAAATTGTAAATTTATAAACTTAATAAATTATGAAAACAGGATCAATTATCTTAGTTTTAGCTATATTATTGACTGGATTAATGGCAGGTATTTTTTTTACTTGGTCTAATGCTGTAAAGCCTGGAATTGGAAAATTGAGTGATATAGAATATTTGAAAGCATTACAATCAATGAATCGTGTAATACTTAATAACACGTTCAAATTTATATTTACTGGTAGCATATTTTGCGTATTACTAGTGCCTTTATTTTATTTAAATTTATATCCCAAAAATATTTTTTTGCTTCTTGCTTTAATATCTCTCATATATTTGGTTGGAGTTTTCATTATAACCATAAAAGGAAATATTCCTTTGAATGAAATCTTAGATAAAACTAATTTAGAATCTATTTCTATTCAAGAGGTTGCGAATCTGAGAACAAGCATAGAGTCTAAGTGGAACAGTTTGAATTTAATTCGTTGTATCTCTTCAGCAACAACTTTTTTACTGCTTACAGTATCTTATGTATTTTTAAATAAATAATAAACTTACTAATTTAAGAGTGGTTTTTGCTTGTATCTTATCTACCCCTATCTCAAACTATTTTTTCGATAATTGCATCTTTTTAAATCTATAAATTATTAATATTATGAATGAATCATTAGCAGCGATTGTCTTCACAATACTCACAGGTATTGTAATAATTTTTCAAGGGTGTTTAGTGATTGGATTGCCATGGGGTAAAGCATCTATGGGAGGAAAGTATCCCGGAAAGTATCCTTTAAAAATGAAAGTAGTTGCTATAATTAACATATTTGTATTGAGTTTGTTTATTGGAATTGTATTGTCAAAAGCTAACTTAATATATCCACAATTAAAATACTTTTCAAATATTGGAATTTGGTTAGTTGTAGCATTTATGCTAATAGGAACAGTTTTGAATACAATTACAAAAAGTAAAATTGAAAGAATATGGATCCCTGTTTCATTATTTCAATTAATCACAAGTATAATTTTAGCAATTAGTTAAATGTTTAATAATTAATTAAAAAATAAAAATAAAAAAAGCGGAATCTTAACTCATAATGAGATGGATTCCGCTTTGGTGGACCTCTCGGTACTAAGTTCGAACTTTTTTAAGAATTTAGTTGTACTTTGATTCTCTCTAATAATTTATTTTTTGTATATGAATCTATTTGAAAAGGAATAGAATAGACTTTTCCTTTTTGAATGAAACTACCTGATTCATCAGACAAATTTTTATTGAAAGCAACATTATATAAATGATTTGCAGATTTTTTTGGCATTGCAAAGAATAAATTACGAATAGGTTTAAGCCAAATAGGCATTCCTGGACCAGATGTCATTTTTGTTTTTGTTGGGCCTGGAGTTACATGATATACCATTACTTTTTCCTCTTTTTTTCCCCAGTCATTCATTAATAAACATAATGCTAATTTGGATTGTAAATATGCTCCTATTAGTTTTCTGTTTTTAACGGGCTCTAATATAGTTTTTGAAACTAATTTTTTCTTTTTATGTAAAAAATCAGTCACTGTATTTATGATTTTTATCTCTTTTTTTTCTTTGGTTTTTTCCCATATTTTCATACTAAGTATTAATGGGGCTAGTGTGTTAACCTCAAAATGCATTTCATTTTCTTGTTTAGATAGATAAATAGAATCTAACAAAACACCAGCGTTATTGAATATTATATCAACATTATGCCATTTCTTAATAATTTCATCAGCAATATCTACTATTGATTTTTGATCGCTCAGGTCTGCAAAAAAGAAATCAATATTTTCAGTGTTCATATTTTTTGGTAAATTATTTTTTCGTTCACGATTTCTTAATATAAGTCCAATTTTATGTTTACCAATTAGTAATTTTTTAGTTAATTCTAACCCAATTCCTGTATGTCCACCTGTAATTAATATTTTCATTTTGTAAAACTACTATTTTTGTCTATTAAAACGTAATAGTATATATTTGTATGTATAGTACAATTTTATAGACTTTAAGGTATGATAAGAAAAAATAAAGATTTTAATCCAAATAATTGTCCTGTAACGGCATGTTTAAACAAAATTGGTGGTAAGTGGAAAACAGTTGTATTATTAATGATTAATGACAATAAGAATCGATTTAGTATTCTTATGAGAGTGATGCCAACAATTTCAAAACAAATGTTAATTAATCAACTGAGAGAACTAGAAGCCGACGGTTTAATAAATCGAAAAGTATTTGCTGAAGTACCACCAAGAGTCGAGTATGAACTTACTAGATACGGAAAAACTACATTACCAATAATATATGAAATGGGCAAGTGGGGTAAGCTAGATATGCATCGAGATTCTTTATTTTAGAATATAAAACCCACTCAATTGAGTGGGTTTTATATGGTGGACCTCTCGGTCCCAGTTTCGAACTTTATTATTGTAGAATAATATTTTCTAAAATATCCTCAAAATATTAAATCCAAATGAAATGTCGCCTTTAGACCAATCACCAAGTGTTTCAGTTAAAAAAACTGCATCACTACTTGATCTAGAGTTAGTGAAAAGAAGTTGAAAAACATGTCCTCCAGTTTCTATATCTATACCAACAGTTAGAGGATTTTTATATAATGAATTTTTATTTTTACTTAAATTATAAGCATAATCCATATTTAAGCTCATTCTTTTAGAAAACTTATATCTTCCTCCTAAAGCCAAAAGATATTGATTCCAAGGCTCAGTGATAAAACTTAAAGGTTCATTAGAAGTTAGAATAGGATTTTTTGTGTAATTCAAATCTATTAAGTTTTTTCGCACATAAACCGGTGTAATTGCTAAAGATAAATTTTCTGAAAATCTTCTAGACATTAATACTTGCGTCGTGTATGCAAAACGATCAAAAAATAATAGGCCTGGATAAGATATTTTTTTTATTAAGGTGTTGATATCCATACTATTATACAAAACTAGATTAATGGGGAAACTCTCTGATTGCTTTTTTATGCTAACTTTTCCTGAACCAGAATAAGTTTTATTATAGCTATCCCTACTGATACCTATTTGAATTTTCTTTTTAATTCCATAAAGAAACTGAATTTTCGTATTTGCTTGATCTAATCCATAGAAGTCATTGATACCGCCCTTAAGATAGCCAAACCTATGTGCAACAAGCATGTAAAATTCTTTTTGTCCAACCATTTTGGTAGATTGTAAATTGCCAATTTGTAAAGCTTTAAATGCAGGGGGCGAATAGGTTACTTTATCATTGGTTAAATTATTTAATTCTTTGAATAAATTATTTTCTTGAGCATTCGTTGAATAAAAGCCTAAAAAAAACATTAATAAAAGTGATTTACCTATTGTATGATAATACATTGATTTAATTTTATTTCCATTAACAACTCATCAAACCCTACAACTTTTCCTTTTATTACAACCTCTTTATTAACTACAATTGAAGATAAGTCTGTATTTTGATCAAATTGGCAATATATATTTTCATCGAGAAGAACACCGTTATCATAAATCCCAGTTATAGTGCCTTTTATTTCTACAACTTTATTGCTCCACCCTTCAAGGTCTTCAGTAAATAAATATTTAAATTCATCAGATTGACCTATAAATTCAGAAGCTATGTTTATTACTTTTGTAGGCTCTGAAAACACATAATTATAAAATGTGTAAACTCCAATTCCAAACATAACCACGAGAAAAGAAATGACTATGATTTTATTTTTTTTCAACAAGCTCATACTTAATGCTGATTTGAATTTGATTGGCAATTTTTTCTTGAACAATTGAAGGAATTTTAATATAGAAGTATTCAGGTTTAACCATAAAGTTTGATGTTATAATTAATTTCTTGTTTATTTCTTTCACTAATACTTTTGTTGAGATTTTTTTTTCTTTTCCTCTAACTGTAAGTATTCCTACTAAATCAAATTCACTTACTGTTTTTAATCTATCTTTTGAGAAATTATCAATCTTGCCTTTAAAAATAGCTTTAGGATACGAGCTACTTTCCATGTAATTCTCGTTAAAATGCTCTTGCATGAGTGCATTTTTAAACTCAAATGATGCAATAAAAACTTGACCAACTACTTCGCCTGTATTAATGTCAAAAATAGCTGTAGTACTGTTATTTATCGCTACTACAGGCTCAAAAGCTTTTTCTGAAGCATTGAATTCTGTTACACCAGATCTTGTGTAATACTTTTGGGCATTACAAACAATGCTAGTGAATAGTATAATAATTATTAAGTTTGTTCTTTTCATTAATTATTAATTTTCTAAAAATGCATCTTGAACCCATTCGTCAAAGAATGCTCTCTTTGATGATGGCATTAATCCAGTAGTAGGCATTGGGTTTGATACATCATTAATTCTTTGAATTAATGTTCCGTTTTCGGATGCACTACGTACTTGATTATAATTTTCTAAAAGCAAATTTCCCTGGGGATTACTTTCTGAGTGACAACTGATACAATTATTAGAAATTATGTCCTTAATTTTCGATTCATAAGTTATAGTATCACTATTATATGGTGGATTTGACTCAATATCCTGAGGGATGTACCCTTTTGTACACCCCATCATCAAGCTAGTGAAAAAAACCGCGTTTAACCAAATTTTTAATTGTGTGTAATTTTTCAATGTATTAATTTATAAGTTTAAGGTATTACACCAATCCCTGATTGCCTGTCTGTCTGCATTTGAAATTGTACTATGATCAAAGTCGGTTGCGTTTTGAAAAGGTGGAGGCATAACCAATTCGTCTAATGGATAATTTTCAAAATGCTGAGTGCACTGAGGTCTATGACATGAAGTGCATGAATTTTGAATTCCTGTAGTATGTGGCTGTTGAAACTCAGCCCCAATTATAGAGTATGGATTATTTCCAGTCATTGGAACAAGTAATTCAGAAGTATTATTTGGGTTGTATAATTGATTCACAGCTGGTGTGTGTAAAAAAGGACTTGCCATATGACAATTCATACACTTATCATCAGCAACAACTCTTGGGCTCATCCATGCATTATTATATCCATTTTCACCAGGTTTTGGAGGATTGTTAGTGTTGTAACCATCTTTTATAGAAAAAAAACAAGTCTGACCAGTAGAATACTTATATCCAATAACTCCTAACCCACCATCACGACAAAATGTTATAAATACAACATCTGAATTTTCGGAACCATCAAGATTTAGACCTGCATAACGTCCTATTTTATTTCCTGTTTGACAAGCCATTCCAAATGCCCATGGATGATCACAATCATTTGGATTTGTACTACCACTTCCTTCTTCTCCCTGTGGAAATGATACAGGTACACCATTTTTTGTTGTTGGAACTTCAATAGCATCAGAACAACTAAATCTAGGAAGTGGTCCTAATTCATTTTCACATTCATATGCGTATTCTAATGCAGTTCTATTATTTATGTCGTTTACTGCAGGTACATATCCTGTAATATCATGTTTATTACAAGAGCCAAATACTATTCCTACAAAACTAAAAATTATTATTATTTGAATATTATTCATTTTCAATACTTTTTAAATATGAACTTGGAGTCATTCCTTCAAACCTTTTAAAAGAAGTATTAAAAGTTGATTTATTTTTAAACCCTGCTTCATTAGCAACTGAAAATAGCGTAAGTTTATCATGCCTGTATAATTTAATAAGTTCTTTAAATTCATGTACACGAAATTTATTTATGAAAAAATAGAAGTTAGTTTTTTCAAACTTATTTATCATCCTAGAAAGTTCATTTTCATTTAAATTATAAATCAATGAAACTGCTCTTAAATTAATATTCTCATCTAAGTAAATCTTTTCAGACTGAATATGTTTCTTTATTGAATTAAACTTAATTAAACTTAATTTTTCTTCGATTACTTTAGACTTATAATTTGAAAAATTCAAACTATTATTAAAGATAATTTTATGTTGTGCATATCCATTATAACCTATATAGAATAACATAAAAACTGTAAGAAATATAGAAGTTGAATCAATTAAGAATTCTAGATTTTCTAAAGTTGATAAATCAAAACAAAAAGTAATTAAATTTAAAAAATGAATAATTACATTTATAATGAAAATATTTTTTAGCCACTGAAGTGTTTTATTTTCTATATCTGAAAAATAATTGCGTATTTTCTCATTGTGTTCATGTAATAACATATAAGCTAAAATTGGAATCAATATCTCTATTGTATAAAAAAATATCTCAATATTGACTAATAACTCTTCGCTTAACAAAAAATTACTATTAAGTAAAATATTTAAAATAATCCCTGGTATAAAGAAAAAATAATACCATATTTTTCTTTTAATATTAATCGTAGAAATCAAGTAAAAATATAAAAGAGGAAAAACAAATAAAATAGGCTCAAAAACAAAATGAATTTCAAATAGCTCTTCAAATTCACCAAAAAAGTTATTTAAAATATTTATGCAATGTAACAGAAGAAAAATTGCTAAATAATTATTTGCTTTTTTATTTTTAGATTTTACAATTAAGAACAATATCCCTAAAAACAAAGCATTAAAAAAAATAGCTACTGATGGTATAATATGAACAAGTGACGAATTCATTTATTCTATATAATTTTTAATACTTTGTTTTAACGGATATATCAACTAATTATTTGTTTTTTATTGCATTTATTGTTTCATCACATCCAAATTCACCATCAGTTGAAATCATACTAAATGTATTGTCAGTCAATACATAATTTTTACTAACGGTTTCTTCTTCTGTAGTAATTGAAATATTATCACTGTTTAATATCTCCCAATTACCAAAATCTGTTTCTGTTTCCATTGTATCTCCATCCACTGTCATAATATATTCAAGAGAAAATGTATTATCTTGAAAAAATGTTTGTATACCTAAAAGACATACTTCTGAACCTTCTTCTGTTTCGCAGCCAGATTCAAGAGTTTCATTATCATTAGGATCAGTACAGTTAGCAGTAATAATGTTTTCTATTTCCCAAGAACCAATAAGTTTAGCAGTGTTTTCTGCAATAATATTAGATGGATTAATAGGATCAACTGAATCACTTTTACTACATGATACTATTGAAAGTAAGGTTAAAGTTAAACCTAGAATAATTGATGTTTTTAAATTCATTTTTTTATAGTTTTTTAAATTAATAATCCCCAAAAATACTTTTATGCAAATAATAATTATAAGTAAATGAGAGTAGGTAAGTATGAATAAGTCTATTCATACATATTAATTTTTTTTTGGGGGGTAGCCTAAATCTTAAAAGGTAATTATATGGTAATCGGTGATGGTCTTTCACGCACACACGGGCAAAATTGGAGTAATAGGTATATTTAAATAGAGCTTGTAAAATTTATTTAACAAAATAAAAAAAGCGGAATCTTAACTCATAATGAGATGGATTCCGCTTTGGTGGGCCTTACGGTCCTTATTTCGAACTTTTTTAATAATTTTTGTAATATCTATTAATACTACGTTAACATTTACATATAAATTTTAACTTTTTCTTAACATAAGTTTAATTTTTAGTTAAACATAAAATGTTTGTCTACAGTTATTTTTGCCAAATAAAATTATAAATCAATAAATTAAAATTATGACTAAAAAATTATTTTTAAACTTTAATATTATACTATTGTCACTGATATTAATAGGATGCTCTTCAAATTCAAACAATTCAGATAATTCTAGTGCCTTATCTGGTGATATTAAAATTGATGGTTCTAGTACTGTATATCCAGTTACTGAAGCAGTAGCAGAAGAGTTTAGATCTGTAGAACCTAACGTTCGAGTTACAGTAGGTGTTTCTGGAACTGGAGGAGGATTTAAAAAGTTCTCTAGAGGTGAAACTAATATTAGTAATGCATCTAGACCAATTAAAGATAAAGAAGCTAAAGTTTGTGATGAGAATAACATTTCATACTTGGAATTAAGTGTTGCATATGATGGGCTTGCAGTTATTATTAATCCCGAAAATGATTGGGTAGACTATTTTACTGTTGAAGAACTTAGTAAAATTTGGCATCCTGACGCTCAAAATAATATTAAGTACTGGAGTCAGATTAGAGAAGGGTGGCCAAACGAAGAAATTCATCTATTTGGACCTGGTACAGCTTCAGGTACATATGACTATTTTGCAGAAGTAATATGTGGAAAGAAAGTTGGAACAAGAGGAGATTATACTGCATCAGAAGACGATCATGTTTTGGTTCAAGGAGTGGCTACTGATAAATATGGGCTTGGCTTTTTTGGATTAGCGTATTATGAAGAAAACAAAGATAAATTAAAATTAGTTGGAGTTGATAATGGAAATGGCTCTGTATTACCAAGTATGGAAACAGTTTCTAATGGAACATATGCACCTTTATCTAGACCAATATTTATTTATGCTAATAATAGTGCTAGAGAAAGAGAAGAAGTAAAAGAATTTATTTCTTTTTATCTTAAAAATGCTGGAAATTTAGTT
>Ga0206131_10003087_pt1 | contig 19446 bp, 9 predicted proteins | sample Helgoland_Spring_FD_148636 | JGI IMG/M metagenome (GOLD analysis project Ga0206131, IMG submission 148636) | Pelagic subsurface seawater microbial communities from Kabeltonne, Helgoland, North Sea - Helgoland_Spring_Bloom_20160517_1 | ecosystem: Environmental > Aquatic > Marine > Epipelagic ...
AGCCTGAGTTTATTGGGATTATCAACTATTGCATTATGGCTATAATTCAACTAGAGTTAGGTGATGACGATAGAATGGATTTGGAGACGCAAGAAACCGTTAACTATTACGAGAAATTCTCGCAAGCTTCTAAATCATTGATGGAAGATAAAAACCATGATTATGGTGAAGCATGGAGAGATATGCGGATTTCTTCATTGACTGACTTAATTCTAATGAAAATTTTGCGTGTTAAGCAGATTGAAGACAATAAAGGTAAAACATTGATATCTGAAGGGATTGATGCAAATTACTACGACATGATTAATTATGCACTTTTTGCGCTCATTAAAATTAGCGAAGGAGAATAGTTAAGGTTTTGTTAAAGCTAATTCAGAAGGTGTATTTATGCGTTATTTAGCATTGTCAAAAAGATATGAATATATTGGCTCAATAATATTAAAAGAGTCTTAAGATTTACAGAGATTATGGATATAAATACAAAAAAGAATTTAGTTTGGGCTATTAGGTTAATCGTAGCAGCAGTATTTATATTGTCAGCTGCAGCAAAGCTATGGCCTAATCCAGTTCTTGGGATAGGAACTTTTGAGGGTAAGTATCTTAGTGAAATAGGAATTACAGGAGGATTCGCCAAAATTGTATCAAGGTTATTAATTGGATTAGAGTTTTCCCTTGCGATTTTAATTCTTATGCCTTTTTATCTTAAGAAAATTGTATTTCCAGCAACGATTGGACTTTTAGCTATATTCTCTGTTCATTTAATGATTCAAACTATTAGTGGAGAAGCCGGTAACTGCGGGTGCTTTGGAGATCTTATTCCCATGACACCGCTGCAAGCTTTAATAAAAAACTTAGTTACAATTAGTTTGCTAATATTGCCTTTAACCATACTAAAAAACGGATTGAATGAGAAGAAGTCAATAAACCTATTAATTTATGTTTCCTTGTCAATTTCTTTGTTAATGTTTGTTCTTATACCTCAAGGAGGAACAAGTGAATCAGGTGGTGGAAAGGATATAGTAATTGCTGGTGAATCAGAATTTTCGAAATATTTTGAAGACATTAATGAAGGCAATAAATTGTTGTGTTTCTTTTCTCCAACGTGCGAACATTGTATGGAAACAGGGAAAGTGCTAACTGAACTGAAAATTAAATATCCAGGGATAATGCCTGGCATAAGAATGTTGTTTATGGATGAAGCTGGAGATGGGTCTCTTAATGATATTAAAGCTTATTTTGAATTTATTGGTGCTGAATATTCGTACAGAGTTCTTTCAATAGAAGATTTTTTACCTGTGTTTTGGTCTGATCATAATTTTCCAGGGGTAAAATATCTTTATAATGGAGAGGAAAGAATTTTCTTCAGTGGTCCTGAAGAAGGTGCTTTTGATTATGAAGTGCTATTTGATAAAGAGAAGTTGTTAGAAGAAATTAAAAAGGAATATTAATGCCTTAAGGTTTCTAATACGGGGTTTTTTCAATTTGACTTTATACTATTTTTGTCACATCGTAAAATTTTATTGTCTATATAAGTCCTGTATTGTATATTTGGAAAATACTGTGTTAAATACTTATTTCTTTTGGCGCAGATTAAAAACGAAGTGTGGTTAAGTATATAGTTAAAAAGGTTCTCTACGGTTTTTTAGTTCTTTTTGGAGTAGTTACCGCTATTTTCTTTTTATTTAGCGCGAAACCAGGAGATCCAGCATTAATGGCGGGAGGGAACCATGCTACTGCTGAAGTGATTCAAAATATCAGAAAAGATTTAGGATTGGATTTACCTCTTTTCGAAAGATACGCCTTGTATCTTAACGATTTATCACCTATCTCACTTCATAATAAAAATGTTAAGAGTAGTCATCTTTACTTAGATACAGTAAAATACGACGCTTCTGTATTAATGTCTTTTTCAGAAAACCGGATTCTTGTCTACAAGGCTCCTTATCTCCGGCGTTCGTATGAGACGAAAAGAGCCGTTTCTGACGTGGTTTTTGAAAAATTGCCGAATACTGTTGTTTTGGCATTTGCTGCAATGTTTTTTGCAACGCTTATTGGAATTGTATTAGGGATTCTTTCAGCAGTCAATAAAGGTTCGTTTTATGACAATTCTAGTTTTATTATTGCGGTTACAGGGATGTCTGCGCCTTCCTTTTTTATGGCAACAATAATTTCAACGGTTGGTGGCTTAAAATGGGCAGAGCAGATGGATTTACCTGCATTCCCGTTTATGACACTTCTTTTAGGATTGTTAATCGGAATTATTACTTATTTCAGGGAAAACAATAAACTTTCCAAAACCCTAAAGTTTAGCTTTAGGAGTTTTTTCAGCTGGGGAATTAAGGGCTTTTTTGTTGGAGCAGGTGCATGGGCTCTTTATGTAATTGGCTTTAGTATATTCAATTATGGAGATATTCCACTTATTGGTGCAACAATTCCTTTGCCCGGAACTGGATTGGACCCTGTTGGTTCTTTAATTGGGATAGATGATTTTACAGGGGAGGATAAGTATTATTGGGCTAATTTAATCTTACCAGCATTGACTTTAGGTATAAGACCTTTAGCAATCATAACGCAGCTTACAAGAAGTTCATTGTTAGATGTATTGTCTCAAGATTACATCAGAACAGCAAAAGCAAAAGGGTTGTCATTTTACTCGATTATTTTTAAACACGCTTTAAAAAACGCATTGAATCCGGTTATTACAGCAGTTTCTGGTTGGTTTGCTTCATTGCTTGCAGGTGCTGTATTCGTAGAACGTATTTTTGGTTGGGACGGAATAGGTAATGAACTAATTAATGCTTTGCAAAAGGATGATCTACCAATTGTTATGGGTGCAGTTATCGTAATATCTGCATTTTTTGTTATCATCAATATTTTGGTAGATATTAGTTATGGGTTTTTAGATCCAAGAGTAAGAGTGTCATAGATTTAGTGAAATGAGAAAAAGAATTGTAGCAGGAAATTGGAAGATGAACATGAACAATAGTGATGCACGGGCGCTATTTGAATCATTGAATAATTCACAAGTAGCTAGATCTGTAGATATCATTGTTGCACCACCTTCCATTTATTTAAGTGAGTTTGTAACTCGTAAGAATGAACATATATGCCTAGCAGCTCAAAATTGCTCGGGTAATGAGAATGGAGCTTATACCGGTGAAATTTCTGCATCCATGTTGTTTTCTATTGGGGTTGAATATTGTTTGGTTGGACATTCTGAAAGAAGGCAGTATCAAAATGAATCAGATATATTAATCAAACAAAAAGTTAATGTTCTCCTAGAGAATAAAGTCACACCAATTTTTTGCTGCGGAGAAAATTTAGAAAAAAGAGAGTCTGGTGATTTTTATCAAGTAATTCAAACTCAAATTGAAAATTCATTATTTCATTTAACAGATGATGAAATCAAAGGAGTTGTAATTGCCTATGAGCCTATATGGGCCATTGGGACAGGTGTAACAGCTTCCTCTGATCAAGCCCAACAAATCCATGCGTTTATTAGAACTTTATTGGTTGAGAAGTACTCTTTGGAAACTGCTGAGGAAATCTCCATCTTATATGGAGGAAGTTGCAAGGAGTCTAACGCTAAAGAGCTCTTTATGAATAGAGATGTAGATGGAGGTTTAATTGGTGGCGCTGCTTTGGAGGCAGATTCATTTTTCGCTATCATCGAGTCTTTTTAATATAACTATACATTTTTATGAGGTACATTGAAGTTTATTTTAAACTAGAGCCACTTTTGCCTGCAAGAGAAATCTTATATGCAGAATTAGGAGATAAAGGATTTGATGCTTTCGAAGATGAAGTTGATGGTGTCAAAGCGTACATAGAGGAGGAGCAATTTACAGAATCCTTATTGAAGGATTTAAGGATAAGTGGAATTGAAGGTCAAAAAGTTGACCTTTGCATAACAACAATAGCAAGCCAGAACTGGAATGCTTTATGGGAAAGTAACTTTAATCCCATTTTTATTAATCATAATTGTACTATTCGTGCACCTTTTCACCCTGCACCCGCTGTAGAATATGACGTAATAATTTCGCCTCAAATGTCTTTTGGAACTGGACATCACGAAACAACTTTCTTAATGTCAAAAGAGTTGTTTTCAATTGATTTAGAAGGTGTTGCTTTACTGGATATGGGAAGTGGAACTGGAGTGCTTGCAATTTTGGCAGAGAAATTAGGGGCAAAAAACATTAAAGCAATAGATATTGAAGAAGGTGCTTATCTGAATACGATTGATAATTGTAAACTGAATAACACAAAAAACATTATTGTTGAAAAAGGTGATTCTAAATTATTGGAAGACAGCTTATTTCAAGTTATTTTAGCTAATATTAATAAAAACATTCTTTTGCAGGACATATCAGTCTATTCTAAAAGTTTAAAAATAGGTGGAAAATTACTTCTTAGTGGTTTTTTTACTACTGACGTTGATGAACTTAGAAACATAGCTTCTAATAATGGATTGAAGTTTGTTAAAGTTGAGGAAAAGAATAATTGGGCAATGCTACTGCTCGAAAAACTTTAAGTATGAAAAAGTTACTTACAATACTCATCTCTTTGTTTTTAAGCAATTCTATATTGTCACAATATCAAAATTTCACGTCTGACCCTGAAGAATATTTTAAAGATGCAGAGGCTTATTTGGCTTATGTAAATAAATCGGATGCTAAAGAGTTTATGAAAGAGTTTGAATTGGTTTGGTTTGGAACTGATTTGACTTCGGGGCAAAAAGCGCAGGTATATACAACTTCAAATTTAATGTCTGAAAAGAAGTTGAAACCATACCCCGATTTTAAGAACTATTTATCCGCAATAATGAACTTCGTTAGTTCTGGTAAAACAAATGATGATTATAATGCTTGGCATGAAACCTTAATAGCAGTATTGGATGGTAATAATAAAAAGCGAACCTCTAGATATTTAGAAACTTGTAATAATTTGTTTGATGGAAATGTCATATTTAAATCAAGTTCAACTACTTGGAAGTCTAGTAATAATAGATTTAAGTTCACTTACGATAAAGAGCCGATTATTGTATTTGAAGAAATGAATTTGAAATGCTATTCGAAAAACGATAGCGCAGTATTATATAACACGACAGGAGCCTATTATCCAATGACTTCAACTTGGAAGGGTAAGAATGGAAGGTTAACTTGGGAACGAGCAGGTTTAGCAAAAGAAGAAATTTATGCGGAGATTAAAGATTATGATTTTTCTATGAAAAGTGCTGGTTTCACTGCCGATTCTGCTTTGTTTTCGAGTAAGTATTTTAAAGAACCTATTCTTGGTAAGATCTCAGAAAACGTTTTATCAAACAGGGGGCCAGAGAAAGTAACTTACCCAAGTTTTGAGTCTTATGACAAGCGTTTATTGATTAAAAATATTTTTGAAAATGTTGATTACGAGGGAGGGTTTACTATTAGAGGACAAAACTTACTTGGAGCCGGAACAAATGAAGAACTTGCAAAAGTAATTTTTCATTATAAAGGCAAAGAATTTATAGTATCTGAATCTATAATATATACTATTAATGCTAATAATATTTCAGCTGATAAAGCTAAAATTAAAATATTTATAGAAGAAGACTCTATAACACATCCTGGTATATCATTTACATATAAGGACAATGCCAGAAAATTAGGACTTGTAAAAGGGAGGCAGGGTATTTCAATTTCACCTTACCATAATACTTACCATAAATTAGATATGTATTTTGAGGCCCTGACATGGAAAGTAGGTGATCCTGTACTTGAATTTGGAGCACTGTTTGGAAGTTCTGATACAGCGGCTAATTTCGAATCTTTCAATTTTTACGACAAAGAGGTGTATGATCGATTAAGTGGTTTAGGTAATAATCCATTAGTGATGTTTAAAATGCATGCTAAAAAAATGGAATCTAATGTACTAGAAGTAGCCGATTTAGCTACTGCAATGCGAAAAACGATATCAGGTTTGGAACCAATGCTATTTGAATTAACAATATTAGGTTTTATCTCATACGACCAAGAAAAGCAACTAGTATATATTAAAGAAAAGCTATATCAATACATTGATGCTAGAAAAAAGAAACGGGATTATGATGTTTTGGATATTAAATCAGCTTCTCAAAAAAATGCATCATTAAATTTAACAACTCATGATTTATTAATTCGAGGAGTCAGAAAAGCTACTTTAAGTGATGCGCAGTATGTGAAAATATTTCCAAAAGGCAGAGAGTTGATTGTTAAAAAGAATCGAAATATTCAATTCGAAGGGATTATTAATGCGGGTAGGACAGAGTACTTTGGAAAAAACTTTACATTTAATTACGATGATTTCAAATTGTACTTGATTGAATGCGATTCGATGAGGATTCGGGTAGAAAACTTGGAAGATCCTTATGGTCGACCGCAAAGATTATTTTCAACTATCGAAGGAGTAAGAGGTGAAATCGAAATTGATGATGGTAATAATAAATCAGGAATCGATACTTCAAAACATGAATACCCTATTTTAAACTGCACAAAAAAAACGTATGTGTTTTATGAAAAAGACAATATTCAAAAAGGCGCTTATAAGCGCGATGTATTTAAGTTTATTATAGAGCCTTTTGTAATGGATAGTTTGGATAACTTCTCGAATCAGGGATTGGCTTTTGATGGAACATTTGTATCTTCCGGTATATTTCCTGAGTTTGAGGAGAAATTGAGGCTTCAAGAAGATTATTCATTAGGTTTTATTAGAGAAACACCTAGCGAAGGATTTAAAATATATGGAGATAAAGCCACTTATGATAATGAGGTTAGATTAAGCAATAAGGGGCTTCAAGGTACAGGAGAGATAAGTTTTTTAACTTCCCATGCAGTGTCTGATGAAATAACGTTTCTTCCAGAAAGGGTAAAAGCTTTGGCTCAAGAGTATACCAATACAAGGCAAGAAGCTGATGGTGATTTGCCTGAGATTCCTTCAGTAAAAGGCGTTAATGTAAGTGTTGTTTATATACCAAAAGAGAAAGTTCTATATGCTGAAAGTAAAGAAAGTCACTTAAATTTCTTTGATAATGCAGATGCGGAGCTAGAAGGTAAGTTAGCATTGCGCCCCGAGGGAATGACAGGAGAAGGCACTATGTTTTTTGGAAAAGCAACCATGCTTTCTTATGGATATAGTTACGGCTTGAATGTAATTGATGCAGATACTTCAGAGTTTAAAGTTTTGACCAATGATTTATCAACTACAGCATTTAAAACCACAGATGTAAACTCTCATGTGGATTTCGAATCAAGACTAGGAGAGTTTAAATCAAACAGCGGGTCTTCTGTGGTTGAGTTTCCAGAGAATCAATATGTATGTTACATGGACGTATTTAAGTGGAAAATGGAAACAGGTGATATAGATATGGAATCTAGTGATCAGAATTTAACAACAATTGATTCAGATTTAGAACTAACTGGTTCCAATTTTTTCTCTACGCATCCTAAACAGGATTCACTTGAATTCAAATCGCCAAAGGCTACTTTTGATGTAAAAAAGAAAAAATTGATTTGCGATAAAATTGCTTACATAAATATTGCTGATGCAAAAATACATCCAGATTCAGGGAGGGTTATTATCCGAAAGAAAGCTAAGATGGAAACGCTTAAAAATGCAAAAATAATAGCAAATAACATTACTAAATATCATGAAATTTTTGATGGTACTGTCGAAATAAAAGCAAAAAACGATTATACCGCTTCTGGCTATTATAACTATGTAGACGAAGTAGAAAATGAGCAGAAGATTTACTTCTCAAATATTCATCCAGATACAACGAATCAGACTTATGCAAAAGGAACTATTAGTGATAAAGCTGGATTTAAGTTAAGTCCTCAGTTTGAATATAACGGCGAAGTAGAGATGTTTGCTGCTTTTAAAGAACTTTCTTTTAAAGGAGAGACAAGAATTGCCCATGATTGTAATGGTTTGGAAAGAAGTTGGATGAGTTTTGAAGCTGCTTTAGATCCCGCAAATATCTTTATTCCAGTAGCAAAAGAATTGACTAACATTGAGGGGAATCCAATAGGTGCTGGTCTTGTTATGAATAATGATTCCATAGCATTGTATTCAACTTTCCTTTCTGAAAAAGCTAAAAAAACCCATATTGATGTTATGACAGCTGATGGGTTTTTGCACTTTGATAAAAGCAGGCAAGAGTATCAGATATCTAATATGGATAAATTGAAAGAAAAGTCTTTGCCGGGTAAATATGTTAGTTTAAATGTTGAAAGCTGCAAGCTTCAAGGTGATGGTGAATTTAACTTTGGAGTAAATCTAGATCAGTTGGAACTACTTTCGATTGGTGAGATAGATTACAATCCTATTAAAGCTGAATTAACAATTAAATCGAGTGTCTCGGTAAAATTTCCATTTAATAACCTTGCATTGGAAAAAATGGCAAAACATATTTCGGAGTATCCCGGTTTGTCGGCATTAGATTTAGATAATTCAACTTATGAGAAATCTTTAAGAGAGCAAGTGGATCTCGAAGTAGCAGATAAAATTGTGTCTGATTTAACTATTCATGGAAAAGTGAAGAAATTCCCTGAGGCATTAGAAACTCAAATCAACCTAGCAGATATACGATTTAAATGGGAAGCAAATAGAAAAGCTTATGTTAGCTATGGTGATATTGGAATAGCTAACCTTGATAAAAAACAAGTTTTTAAATACGTTAGAGGGAAAGTGGTAATTTATAAAGGTAGGACAGGAGATAAGATCAGTATGTTTCTCCAGATGGATGAAAATAATTTTTATTACTTTAGCTATACACGCGGTCTTATGAGTACTTATTCTACAAATGAAGATTTTAATGCAGTTATTTTGGAAACAAAAAAGGAGAAAACTAAGTTCAAAGGAGCTAAAGGGGTAGAGGATTACTCGTTTCAACTATCCACAAAAACCAAAGCAGTTGGATTTAGACGCAGCTTTGATTAATATTTTAGCAGTATAATGGAAGAAATTATTTCATATAATAATGTTTTAGCAATTGTGTTGGCCTACTTAATTGGATCGGTGCCATCAGCGGTATGGGTGAGTAAGTGGTTCTTTGGTGTTGATGTAAGGGACCATGGAAGTAAAAATGCAGGTGCAACCAATACGTTTAGAGTAATTGGAAAAAAGGCAGGATTTCCCGTGCTTTTTTTCGATATCTTAAAAGGCTGGGGCGCAGTAAAAGGTTTCTCGTACCTATTTACGACTTATGAATTCGGATCAAATCAATTTGTAAATCTACAGTTAGCAATTGGTATGGCGGCAGTTTTTGGCCATGTTTTCCCAATTTACGCCAGGTTTAAGGGAGGTAAAGGGGTAGCTACTTTATTAGGGATTGTATTAGCGATTAATTTTCCTGCTGCTGCCGTAAGTTTTGTTATCTTTTTATTTACCTATTTAATTAGCCAGTACGTGTCCTTAGGGGCTATAATGGCAGCTTTCTTTTTCCCATTTATCACTATTTTTGTGTTTAAAGCGCAAACTCCTTCGTTAATCTACTTTTCAATTATTATTTCGATCATGGTTATATTAACGCATAGAAAAAATATAGAACGATTATTGAAAAGGGAAGAGAATAAAATGCCAATTAAAGGTAAAAACTAGTATGAACGTATTGGTGCAATAGGTTTACTTAATAAGCGCAATTTGAGAGTAAGTATTACATATTGGTTTATAATAACGTTATTCGTTTTACCACCAACTTTTGGGTTTTCTCAGCAAGTCTTTGAGGATGATAAGGATCGATTAGCTTATGCAAATGAGCAATTTGATCAAGGAAATTATGGCGAAGCGAAGCCGCATATGTCTCACTTTCTGGGAAAAGATCCAAAAAGCGCGGAATTCAATTTAAAATTTGGAGTTTGTCTTCTTTTTACCGCTGAGGATAAAGCTGAAAGTGTCAAGTATTTAAGGTACTCTGCTAAACAAGGAGGCAAGGAATCTCGCGCTACTTTCTTTTTAGGCAAAGCCTATCATTTAACCTATCGATTTAACGAAGCTTTAAAAGAATATGAAAAATTTAAGCAGTATGGTGAAAGTGATGATAAAAAGGATTTGCAGGTTGACCTGCATATAGGCATGGCTAATAACGGGAAAAACCTTCTTAAGAATCTAACCGAATTGGTTGTAGATGAAAAAAAAGTATCAAGTTACTCAAGGTTTCAATATTCTTATGACTTAAGTCAAATAGGTGGTAAAATATTAGTTACAGATGAATTTCAATCTAAATTAGATAAAAAGAAAGATTATCGATCACTTGTCTACTTTCCCGCAAAAAACCAAAATGTGATTTTTTATTCAAGTTATGGTAAAGACGGTGAAAATGGATTAGACCTTTATAAAGTTAGGAGGTTGCCAAATGGAGAGTGGGCAGACCCTCAGATATTACCCCCTCATATAAATACTGCCTATGATGATTCATATGGCTTTTTGCATTCTGATGGCGTTACATTTTATTTCTGTTCAAAAGGACACTCTAGTATGGGGGGATATGATGTCTTTAAAAGTAGCTATGATATGGAATCCAATACATTTGGTCCTCCGGTCAACTTAGATTACAAGATTAATACGCCAGATGATGATATAATGTATGTTGTAGATTCACTTAATGATAATGCATATTTTGCTTCTGCCAGGTCGGCTAAAGGAGGTTATTTGGATGTGTATAAAGTCCGAGTGCAAACTTTCCCGATGTTAAATGTAATTCTTGCAGGAGAGTTTATTAATGAAATAAATGCAGCGGATAATAAAGCTTCTATTAAAGTAGAGAGCTCCGTTACAGGGTCTATGGAAGGAGAGTTTTTTCCAAATTCAGAAGGTAAATATGTTATTGTATTAAGTAAGCCAGGAAAGTATAAGTTAATTGTTGAGACACCTGAAAGCGAAAAGATTCATTCGGGTATTGTCGATATACCAGCTCAAAAAATATTAAGACCATTGAAACAAGAAGTTTTACTGGTAAGTAGGAATGGTTCAGAGCAATTAGTTATTCGAAATTTATTTGATGAAGACGTGGAAGATGCTCCGGGCATTATTGCCCAAGTTATTAATGGTCTTGCGGATCCTGATATAAATTCAGATGAATTTCCAGACTCACTATTTGTTAATCAAAACGATGTATTAAGTGATGTGATAGATGTGCATATAACCACAGATGATTTGATGGATCTGATTTCGGAAATGGTCGAAGAAGATAAAAAAGAAATTGCTGAAATTGAAAACAAAATGAATGCAGCTTATGCTATTGCTAAAAGGAATAATGCTGCTGCAAAATTATCTGTTGAGGAGTCAGAGCGTTTATTAGAGAAGGGTGCTTTAATTTCTGATGCTAATGAAAAAGAAAAAATAATTAAAGAAATAGAAAGGTTATTGCAACTATCGAAGGAGCAAAATGAAAAAGCGATGGCAACGCTAAGATTGGCGAATAACCTTCAAGTAGAGTTAGATATGTTAAATAAAGAATTAGAAGAAGAAGCTGTCATTGCTTCGGAAATAGAGGCTGCCTTAAATGAGGAGTCGCATGAAGTTGCCGTCGAGGAGTTGAGCAAGGTTCAACAGCATATTACCGATATTGTTACAAGAAATCACGATGAGGTTCATGAGAGAAATGCTTATGAGCATATGCTGGAGTTAGCGAGAGCAAAGCAAGCTGAAGCAGATAAAAAATTGAATAATGCTCGAAGTTATAGTGAAGAAGCAGATCTTATCAAGAATAAAATTCAAAATCTGAATGACCAAAAGACCAAAACAAAAAAACAAAAAGATAAAGATGTCGTTCAAGCTCAAATAGAAGCTTTAGATGAAGAATTAAAAATGGCATCTCAATTTTCTGCTGAAGCATTTGCTCAAAACGGACAATTTCAGAAGGAAGCAACAGCATTAAGCTATCAAGCAGAATTAATGAATAGTCTTTCTAATAACATAATAGACGCTGATTCCACTTTTACGGAGCAGGAAAGAGATGAAATTCAAGGATTTATTAATTCTGTAGGAGATGATATTAATACTAATGAGAATTCTCTTGTAGATTTTTCTGAACCAACGGAAATTTCGACGGTGATTAATGATGAAGGAGCTTTAACTGTCAATGAAGTTATTAATAAAACTGACGCTTACCAAGATTATGAGAATGAGATTTCAGATGCATCTGCCATTGATGATGTTATTGAGAAGGCGCAAAAGGAAAATGAAATTAATCAAAACTGGATAGCTATTTTGGATGAAGATATTCAAAGAGCCAAGAAGGCTGTTCTTGACGAAAATGATGCTGTAAAAAAAGAAAAACTTGAAGGTACGGTGTCATCTTTATTGCATTTAAAGGATGAGAAAGAATATTTGATTGAACAGAATAATAAGGTTATTAATAAAGAATTGATTACGGAGAACGTTTTGGATGATTATTCTGATTATGAAGAGGAACTTTCTGAAGCAAATAACCTTTCAGATCCAGTGGAAAAGGCCCGAAAAGAAAATGAAATTAATAATGAAATAATTGTATCTGTTGATGAAAGCATTCAAGATGCTGAGGATAAATTGGTATTAGAAGAGGATACTGACAAGAGAGAGCAACTAGAGAATGATATTGATAAATTACGGAATTACCGGAGTCAAGCTGTTGACAAAATAGCAGATAATACATTAATTGTTGAGGAAGAATCAGGTTTAGTAGAAAATGAAACAACGGACGTAAATTCATCTCTAGTCAAATACGATGCTTACCAAAATAAAATCGATGAATCCTCTAATATTTCTGATCCCGTTGAAAGAGCTGAAACTGAAAATGAAATTAATAATTTATGGTTGGCTGACTTGAAAGCAGATGCTCAGGATATCAAAGAAAGGATGGATAGCGAAGAAGATCCCGCAAAAGAGTTAGAACTGCTTATGGGCATGAATACTATTTTTAAAGAGATGAGTGTGGTTGAGTCAGATATTAAAAAGAACGATCAGATATTAAATACTACTGATGTTTTGGTAAGCAAAACGAATTTAGAAACAACGGATAGTTATAAAACGCTTGTAAATGAGTTGGATAATGAGGTTGTGGAGGAAAATGATTTTGAAAAATCTTATTCAACGGAAAAATCATTTAACAATAGTGAAGCTCAAGAGAAAGTTAATAATATTGAAGAGAAGATTGATGAAATAACCATAAAGGAACAAGAGGTTAAGTCCCTTGAAGATGGTATGTTCTATTATTTGTCTGACAAGAAGAAATCAAAAATTCAATCAAAGATAGATGCGAAAAAGAAAGAAATATACTTGTTAGAAGAAGATGTTTCAGTGGAGTTGGCTGTTGCTAATAATATTGAGAAAAATGACAATAGCAACAAAATTAATCAATTAACGGTTGAAGCCGAAGTAAATAAGGATTCTCCTGAGGTAGACAAGAAATTTATAGAAGCTACTTACTTTGAGCAAAAAGCCACGGAAAATTTCACAAAAGCAGATGAATTGAGAATACTTGCAGAAAACTCTTCTGATCCGGAAGAGAAGTCTGACTTGTTAAAACAAGCAAATTCAAACGAATTCGCAGGTAGGGAAAATCAAGAAAAATCGATTACAGCTTTAGAGGAGTTGACCAATGAAGATTATGTGCCGGATTATATTATTACAAATATTGCAGAGACAGCAGATGTGATTGAGACAGAGGCAGCTGAGTTAGTTGGGTCAGAGACAACAGACTTGATTGAGCCAGAGCCAGCTGAATTGCTTGAGTCAGAGACAACAGATGTGATTGAGCCAGAGATAGCTGAATTGGTTGAGTCAGAGACAACAGATGTGATTGAGCCAGAGACAGCTGAATTGGTTGAGTCAGAGACAACAGATGTGATTGAGCCAGAGACAGCTGAATTGGTTGAGTCAGAGACAACAGATGTGATTGAGCCAGAGACAGCTGAATTGGTTGAGTCAGAGACAACAGACGTGATTGAGCCAGAGATAGCTGAATTGGTTGAGTCAGAGACAACAGATGTGATTGAGCCAGAGACAGCTGAACTGGTTGAGTCAGAGACAACAGATGTGATTGAGCCAGAGACAGCTGAATTGGTTGAGTCAGAGACAACAGACGTGATTGAGACAGAGGCAGCTGAATTGGTTGAGTCAGAGACAACAGATGCGATTGAGACAGAGACCAGAGTTGTGGCTGAGAAAGAGAGATTAGGATTAGTGGAAGTAATGGAGTTGCCGCACGAGGAAGTTGCGGGTGTAGCTTTTAATCCCAATGAAACAGATATAGAGACTTTTGAAGTTTCTGTAATTGCAGATGAAAAAGCTATCGAAAACTTAAAATATACGAATAGCGCTTCTTTGGAAATGATTGCAGAAAACCAAGTTGAAATTAATGAATTAGCAATAATTAATAAAGAGATTAAAACGCAAGAAGCACAATTAGATGGAGCTTCAGATAAAGATGCGAAGAAAATTAATCAGCAAATTGGAAAACTTAAAGAAGAAAAGGAGTTAAAGGAGATGCGACTAGCTGAAGTAGTGGAAGTAGCAAATAAGAATGAAGCGGATTTAGCATTGTCAGGATTGAATGAGTCAAAGTCTACTGCAGGAAATCTAACCGATGATACATTCTCAAAGCGACAAGCTGAGGAATTTGAAAGTGCAGGTAATACGTTGTTAGCAGATGCAGAACTCCTTAGGGAACAAAATTTGAATGAGAAAGATAAAAGTGTAATAGCAAGTAATTTGAATGAAGCTGCTATAAAAGAGGCTACAGCAATCAATTATTACAAAAAAGCTAAGAAACTTTATGCGGAAGCTGTTGTTGAGTTTTATATAGCAGAACATGAAAACATTACATCTGTTGAAGAGGAAGAAGGTAATAGACTGTCTACTCAGTTATTGTCCAAAGCTGATGAAGCTGATGCAAAAGCAATTGAATACGCGAATAAATCATCTGAATTAAGAGAAAATGCTTTAACGCTAAAAAAAGAAGAAAAGGCTGAAGCGATCAACGAAGCTGATAAATATGCTAATCTCTCTATGATAAGAGAAGAAGAAGCAAATAACCTTAGGTCTCAAGGAAATAAGACCAAACTACATGAGGATGCTATTATAGAAGAAGAAGCATTATTAACGAACCTAAATGAAGAAGAGGTAGATCCAATTCGAAAGTCAGATGCGTATATTGATTTTTATGCTAAGCAACAAAATGTGGTTGACCTAGAAAATGAGTTGGAACAAGAAAAGTCAAATACCAGTTCTTATGAAAATCTTGCTTTACAACAAGAGAATAAAGCGAATGATTTTGAGTCAAAAGCAAAGGGAACTAATGACGAATCTGAGAAAGCAGATTATTTAGCAAAGGCAAATGAATTAAGAATTAATGCCAGCGGTAATCGTAAGAAAAAACAGGCTGCAGAAGCAACAGTGGAGGATTTATATAATTCTTTAACGTATGCTAAAGAGGAAAGGAATAGCACAATAGCAAACTTGGATGAAGCAACTGCTAATGATTATAAGGCTTTGGCGTTATCTAATTATGATAAGGACCCTATTACTGAAATAGGTGTTGATGATGTTATGTCCTCTACCTTTCTTCCTCCTACTGAACTTGTAGATAATATTTTTGCTGTCAATAATGAGATGACTTATTCAGAAGAAAATCCAATTCCAGTAAATCCAGTAAATCCAGGTGGTTTAATCTATAAAGTACAGGTCGGTGCCTTTAGAAAACCAATTCCTCAAGATTTATTCAAAGGGTTTGCACCTATTTCTGCTGAAGCGATTAGAGATGGTATAACTCGCTATAGAGTGGGATATTTTACTGCGTGGGAAATAGCGAATAATGCAAAAAATGAAATTAGAAGTATTGGATATTCGGATGCTTTTGTGGTAGCAATATATAACGGGGAATATGTTCGCTTATCTGAAGCACGCCAATTAGAGTTGGAGGGAACGCCGGTTTCAACGGAGTTTGTTCAAATAGAAAATAATACAAGTACAACAACCGAAGCGGCCGAAGCTTTATCTAATACCGAAATTGAAGAGTCTATTGCATCTCCGGATAATATTACTCAGTATGTTAATGATTTAGGAAATGATGCTGCAACTGTTGAGGCTGTGGAAATAATAGAAGGGTTATTCTTTACAGTTCAAGTTGGAGCTTTCTCTAAATCGATACAAGCGGATAACGTATTTAATGTTTCTCCACTTGTTATTAAAAATGTAAATGGCTTGTATAAATATTCTACTGGTATTTTTCGTTCAGTTCCTGAAACGATGGAACGCAAAAACGAAATGATATCCAAAGGCCTGGTTGGAGCATTTATAACCGCTTATTACAACGGTGATAAAGTTTCAATAACGGAAGCGAATCAACTTATTATTGAGAAAGGTGATGGAGTTTTTGCAATTTCAGTTGACGGTATTCTGAATAAAACTGGTGCTTCTCAAACTGAAAATGTGATAGATGCTATTCCGTCTCAAAGCATTAAGTTGATTACTGTAACTCCAACAAATGTGGGTGCTGAATACTATGTAGATCTTGGAGCTTATGAAGAAATTGTTCCTCCTGAGATAGATAGTGTAGTGATGTTATTGCCCGAGTATAAAGTAGATACAATTAAAGATGGAGATTCAAACCAATATATTGCAGGAGTATTTAAAACAAAAGAGGAGGCGGAATTAGCAAAAGGAAAATATGAATTAGCCGGTATCGAAAATGCAAAAATTCTGGAATTCCAAGATGGAAATCAAATAGGTGGCGAAGAATTAGATACTATTCCTGTTGATTTGATACCAACTCCATTTGAAGGTATAGAGTATAGGGTTTTTCTAGGGTCCTATTCGGACGGTGTTCCGCAAGCTAGAAGTATGATATTTCTAAAATTAGATTATTTAGGTATAGAGTCAACACCCGAAGGTGAAAGCGTAACTTACTATTGTGGAAATGAAGATTTGTATTCTGGAGCTGAAGTAATACTTAAAAAGTTTACAGAACAAGGTGTCGGACTTGCAAGGATCGTGTCCTTTCAAAATGGAGAAGAAATTGAAGTTAATGAAGCTCGTCAGTTAACTCATGAATAAATTAATAACTAAGAAAACAGTAGTTTTTTTTAAGGTAATTATGGACATAAAGATAATTCTTTCTAAAGATGGTTCTCACACATTGTATAGAGAGGATATTGACGAAACATATCATTCAAGGCATGGAGCAATTCAGGAGGCTCAGCACGTCTTTATCGATATGGGGTTAAAAGAGGTGGAGAAATCAAAAAAGGAAATTAGTATTTTAGAAGTTGGCTTTGGTACGGGCTTAAATGCGCTGCTTACATGTTTAAATTGTAAAAGTAATATCAATTATATTGGCTTGGAAGCCTTTCCTTTAAAGAATAATGTGTTGGATGGTTTAAATTATGACGCTACCGTAATTGGAGATAATCCGCAAGAAATATTTAAAAGTATTCATAACGCACCTTGGGAGGCAGAATATCCATTAACAAGTTTATTTTCTATTAAAAAGGTCGAAAAAGAAATTCAAAGATTTGAGGTTACGCGACCAATTGATTTAGTATATTATGATGCTTTTGGACCTAATTCCCAAGCTGAAATGTGGGATATTTCGATTTTCGAAAAGCTTTATAAAGCAATGAGTTCTTCAGGAGTATTTGTAACTTACTGCGCAAAAGGACAAGTAAGAAGAGATTTGATAAGTGTTGGTTTTGAGATTGAACGCTTAGAAGGGCCTCCTGGAAAACGAGAAATGTTAAGGGGCATAAAGCTATAATTTACACTTGTATACAAATGCTGGTGGAAAATTCAATACGGAAAAATCTATTTTTATTTGAGAGAATTTGGAACTCAACAACTTCTTCGCATTTAAGGAATATTGAAATTGAATAAAAGTTCCATCTTCTTTTAATTGTTTTACACATTTATCAATGATTGTCAGTTTAACCTCTTTTGGAATAACTGTAAAGGGCAAAGATGAAACTATGTAGTCCACTTTTCCGATTCCATGTTTTTCTAGGTGCATGTCAATTTTCTCTGCAGTATCATTAATTAATATTAACCGTTTATCGTCTATAATATTGGAGATGTGTTCGTAAAATGGAGTATTTAGTTCAAAAGAAAACAACTTTGATGTTTGTTTCATTCTTTCTAAAATGCTCTTTGTAAAAACACCATTTCCTGGTCCAAGCTCCACAATGACATCCGCCTTTTGAAAATCGATTGGAGCAATCATTTTCTTCATTAAAAACTTGGAACTTGGTGCTATAGCTCCAACGGTTTTTCGTTCTTTAATAAATTCGCCTAAAAAATTACTTTGCTTCGCCACAATTTACGATTTAATGTGTCAAATATATATGACTGAGATTAATTGTACAATACTAAAACCTAAAGTTTTGCACAATCCTGCTAAATAATATTTCTATTACCTTTATATTTGTGTTCTAATAAATTAAAAATGAAAAGATTATTAAGTTTAATGTTGCTATTAATTGTTTTTGTAAGCGTCTCATCGCAAGATAAGAAAACAGCAATGAAGTTTTTTGAAGCTGGTAATTTCGAAGAAGCAATTGATGAATATTTACCCCTTTATGAAGCAGATAAAGAAAATCTAGAATTCAATTACAATTTAGCAGTAAGTTATTTGAATACGAATATAGATAAATCTCTTGCAATACCTCATTTAGAAACATTGACTAAGAACCCGAAAATAGATGCCAATGCCTGGTATCTGCTTGGTAGGGCGTACCATTTTGGTTATCAGTTTGATGCTGCTATAATTGCTTACGAAAAATTTAGAGAAACAAATAATGGTTCTGAAGTAAACAAGGTAGATGCTATAAAACAGATTGAGTATTGCGAAAATGCTAAAGAGTTAATGAAATTTGGAGTTAAAGTGAAGTTTGAAAACCTTGGGAAGAATATAAATTCACCTTATGCAGACTACTTTCCATTTATTCCAACCAATGAATCATTTTTGTTGTTTAATTCGAAAAGGGATTTAAGCAGTATAGAGCAATCAGATGGATCTTACTTGCCGAATATATTTATGTCACATGTAAAATCTGGAGAATATCAAAAAGCGCAACCATTACCAGTAAGCATCAATACGCCGGATGGCAGAGAAGAGGTTGTTGGTTTAAATGCGAATGGAACACGGGCCATCTTTTATTATGAAGATTTTAAGCAGTATGGAGATCTATATGAGTGTAAAATTGATGGGGCTGCTTTAAAAGATCCTATTAAGCTAGAGAAGAGCGTTAATTCAAAATATGTAGAAATAGCAGCATGCATTAATAGAAACGGAAGTAAATTGTATTTTGCCAGTGATAGGCCTGGTGGATATGGTGGTATTGATTTATACTCTTGTCAATTATTGCCTAATGGGAAATGGAGTTTGCCAACTAACTTGGGGCCAAATATTAACACTAAGTTTGATGAAGATTTTCCTAATTTATCACCAGATGGTAAATC
>Ga0206131_10003088_pt1 | contig 19443 bp, 8 predicted proteins | sample Helgoland_Spring_FD_148636 | JGI IMG/M metagenome (GOLD analysis project Ga0206131, IMG submission 148636) | Pelagic subsurface seawater microbial communities from Kabeltonne, Helgoland, North Sea - Helgoland_Spring_Bloom_20160517_1 | ecosystem: Environmental > Aquatic > Marine > Epipelagic ...
ACATAAATCCAGCAGGAGAATGGAATAACTGTGTTTTAGAAATTAATCAAAAAGATAATATTGGAACCATTACTATGAATGGGAAAGCTAGTATTTCATTTCCTTTATCAGGAGAAAAATGGGATACGATGGTTTCCAATTCAAAATTCAAAGATTGGGAAGGTTTTGGAAAATATCCTTCTGGCCACATTGGACTTCAAGATCACAGCGACAAGGTTTGGTTTAGGAACATAAAAATTAAAGAAATTTAAAAAAAACTAAGATTAACAGTAACAAACATTAACAGTTAAGTTTTTTTTAATCAGCAAGTTAGAAATTTAATTAGTTGTAGTGTTTATTAGGTAAAAAAAACGAAAACGTTTTCGTTTTTTTTATTAAAAGATTCTTTTTTTTTGGGGATAAAAATGTTAATTTGCAATATTATCAATAGATTTTTTCATTTACTGTTAAAGAAAGTGTAAATTTGTATGATATTCAAAATTCAAATAAAAAAACAAATCATTATTAATTAAAATTAAACTTTTATGAAAAATAGTTTACTTAAAAAACCTTTGTTGATTATTATGCTACTTGTTGGTAGTATTACTTATGGTCAATCAATCAAGGGAGTTGTCTCTGACGCAGATGGTAGTTTACCAGGTGTTAGTATTACCATTCAAGGTACGACAACAGGAGTCCAAACAGATTTTGATGGAAACTACACTATTAACGCCAAACAAGGTGATGTGTTAGTTTACAACTATCTTGGATACAAAACTGAGCAAAGAACAGTAGGTTCTGAATCTGTTATCAACGTGACTATGACACAAGACTCTACTGAATTGGATGAGATTGTTGTTATTGGTTATGGATCAACATCTGTAAAAGATGCTACAGGTGCAGTTACTTCTGTTAAGGCAGAAGATTTTAACAAAGGTGTTATTTCGTCACCAGAACAATTAATACAAGGTAAAACTGCTGGGGTTCAAATCTCAAATACAAGTGGTGCTCCTGGGGCTGGCGTTAATATTCGTATTAGAGGGTCTAACTCTGTACGTTCTAATAACAATCCTTTATTTGTTGTTGATGGAGTTCCATTATCAGGAGGAGCAACAACAGCAGGTGCTAACGTTATAGGTCTTGGAGGTAATCCAGCCAAAAATCCACTTAACTTTTTAAATCCTAATGATATTCAAAGCATCAGTATCTTAAAAGATGCTTCAGCTACTGCAATCTATGGGTCTAGAGGAGCAAATGGAGTTGTTATTGTAACTACTAAATCGGGAAGATCTAAGAAAGGTGAATTTAATTACCAAGCTAATGTTAGTTCTTCTAAGGCACTAGATACTTACAATTTATTAAATTCAAGTCAATTTCTTTCAGAAAGAGCTAGGTTAGGTTTACCAGTTGGTGCTGGAAGCGATTACGGTTCGTCAACCGATTGGCAAGATGTTATTTTTAGAACAGCTCAATCTCATAATCAAAACTTAAGTTATTCCAAGTCTCATGACAAAGGATCTTATATTGCAACTTTAGGATTTGGGAATCAAACAGGTATTGTTGAAAATTCAAACCTTGAGAGGCTTACTGCAAGATTAAATCTTAACCATAGGTTTTTAAATGACAAACTTAAATTATCTTTCCAAGGTTCTGTTTCACGAGTTGATGATAATTTAGCTCCAACAGGTGGAACCGCAGGTTACAGAGGAGATATATTAGGAGCGGCTTTTTCTGCGAATCCTACATGGCCTAATGATCCAGATTTTGATGGAGGTACTTTGGTTAACCCTACTAACTTATTAGCGTACACACAAGGAATTACAAATACAAATAGATATTTAGCTAACTTATCTTTAGAATATGATTTGACTTCTAACTTAAAAGCTAAAGTTACCTTAGGTTTAGATCAATCAGATTCAGATAATTTTTCAATTACTTCAGGAGATGTTTTAGGTCTATCAAGTGGTATAGCTGGAAATGGAAGAGGTGCTTACAATATGTTAGAAGTTAAAAACGAACTATTAGAAGCTACTTTGACATATAATAAAGAATATACTGATTCTAAATTAGAAGTATTAGGAGGTTTTTCATACCAAAGTTTTCAAAGTTCAGGATTGTATTCTGGAGCATGGGGTTTCTCAACTACAGATATGGACTTGATGGGTTCTACATTGAAAGATGTAGTTACTGGAATTTCGGGTGAAATAACTGATCAATATCAACAATTCGCTTATGCTCCTAATTTATCTGGAGTTATCGTTAGAGGATGGGATGGATTAGATTTTACTACCAATACTTTTTCTCCAAGTACTTCAACTTCAGGAGTTAGATCTCTAGCTGTTGATACTTACGACAATACTACTGAGTTACAATCTTTCTTTGGGAGAGTTAACTATACTTTATCAGATAAGTACTTATTTACAGCTACATTAAGAGCTGATGGTTCTTCTGCTTTTCCAGAAGCTAATAGATATGGGTATTTCCCATCAGGTGCTTTTGCATGGAAATTAAATGAAGAAGACTTTATGAGTGATAGCAATATGTCTACTTTAAAACTTCGTTTGAGTGCTGGTATTACTGGTAATCAAGAAGGAGTAGGTTATGGTAACTACGTGAATAGATCTCGTTGGACTGGATTAAATCCAAATGACGGTGGAGATATTAATTTAGGTGGAAATGCAATTGTTTCATTTGGTGGAAATGATCTAAAGTGGGAGTCTACAATCCAGTATTCAACAGGATTAGATTTTGGATTTAATAATGATAGATTATCAGGAAGTCTTGATGTGTATAGAAAAGAAACAAAGGATTTATTATTCTTAGTTCCTGAAGCACAACCAGCCATATTAGATCAAAAATTTAGAAATCTTCCAGATTCTAAAATTGTAAACCAAGGGGTTGAATTCTCATTAGGGTATGATCTAGTTCAAAGTGAAGATTTCAACTGGTCTGCAAACTTTAATGTTGCATATAATGATAACATGGTTGAAAACCTTTCAGGACAATATGATTTTGCTGATGTAAACGGGCCTGGTTTGAGTGGGGCCTTTGCAATGAGATTACAAGAAGGATACCCATTATTCTCTTACTACTTACTTCAGTTTGATGGATATGATAATGCTGGTCAGCCAATTATAAGCGAAGACAAAAGTTTTGTAGGTAAGAGTGCTTTACCTAACTTAACAGGAGGTTTATCTACTAACCTTAACTATAAGAGATGGTCAATGTCTGCTTATTTTAGTGGTCAGTTTGGTCATTATGTATATAACAACACTGCAAATGCTTTCTTTACAGCAGGGGCATTTAATACAACTAGAAATGTAACTCCAGAAACATTAACAAGTGGAGAAGCGTTAGGAGCGTCAGCTGCTGCATCTACAAGGTTCTTGGAGAAAGGAGATTTTGTGAGATTACAAAATTTATCTTTAGCATATGATATGCCATTATCTGGAAAAGGAGTCTTTAAATCTATGGTTTTTTCTGTAACAGGACAAAACTTATGGTTGTCTACTGATTATTCTGGATTAGATCCTGAAGTAAATTCTGCAACAGGAGGTGCTTTACCTTCTATTGGGATGGATTATGGAGCATATCCAAATCCTACAACAATTACTTTTGGAGTTAACGCAAAATTTTAAAATAATATAAAAATGAAAAAACAATTTAATTTAAATATAGTTATACTATCACTTATTTCTATAGTTGCTTTACAATCATGTTCAGATTTAGAACTTGAGGCAACAGATTCAGTGATTCAAGACGTTTCTTTTACAGGTTTAGCTGATTCAGAAGCTTCTTTGGCAGGGTTATACTCCTCCACTTGGGGAATGTTAACAGATCAAGCAAATTTCTTTGCTTTAAATGAAGTAACTACTGATGAGCAGGTAATTCCTACAAGAGGTAGTGACTGGGGAGATAATGGATTGTGGCGTTCACTTCACAATCATACTTGGAAAGTAGATCACGGGTTCTTATTAAGTACCTGGAATCAATTAAATTCTAAAGTATTGGCTGCAACGCAGATTATAGATCCATTAAGTAACTCTTCTCAACAACAAGTTGCAGAAGCAAAGTTTCTAAGAGCTTTTAATATGTTCTTTGTGTTAGATATGTGGGGTCAAAATCCATTTAGAGAAGCAACTGATGATCCAGTATCAACACCTGTTGTTCTATCACCAGCGGAAGCTTATGCATATATTTTAAATGATTTAAATGAAGCCATATCAGTATTACCAAATACTTCACCAAGTAATGCTACAAAGGCAGCTTCTAAAGCAGCAGCAAACTTTTTAAAAGCTAAATTAATTTTAAACAGCGAGCGCTATACTGGAGCAACACCTAATTACCAAGAAGTAATTAATGCTGTAGACGCAGTTGAAGCTAGCGGTTTTGCTCTTCAATCAGGATATTTTGACATCTTTTTGCCATCTGTTGATTCAGAAACTGTTTTGTATGGTGAAATTGGTATTGGAAATAGAATTTGGAATGGAATGCACTATAACATCGTTACTCCAGACAACGGAGGAGGAGGATGGAATGGGTTTTCTACTTTAGCTGAGTTCTATGACTTATTTGAAGGAGATACTAATGAGAACTATGGTTTAGAAGATGGTACTCCTCTAAACAATCAAGAGGAAAGAAGAGGGTTTGTTCCAAATGCATCATCCGCCACAGAAGATACTAACTTCGGTATTGGTTATGGATTTTTAATTGGGCAGCAATATTCAGCTACTGGACAACCATTATCGGATAGAGCTGGAAATCCTTTAAATTTCACAAGAGATTTTAGTTTAACTAATAGTTCAGAAACTCAGGCAATTAGAGTGATTAAATACCACCCATTCGATGGAACAGGTTCTTCTTCTTTTAGAAGTCATGAAATCATTTTTAGATTTGCTGATGCTCACTTAATGAGAGCAGAAGCTATGTTAAGAAGTGGTGACTCCGGTGGAGCTTTAGCTGAAGTAAATGAGTTAAGAGTTATAAGAAATGCAACACCATTAGGATCTGTAAGTCTAGATGATATGATAGATGAAAGAGGTAGAGAATTGTATGTTGAATTTTTTAGACGTAACGATTTAATTAGATTTGGTCAATTTACAAAAGACTGGGAGTTTAAAGACCCCGCAGCTGTTGGAGATACGAATAAAAACTTATTCCCAATTCCACTTACAGCATTGTTGTCAAATCCTAATTTAGTTCAAAATCCAGGATACTAAGCATATCTTATATATTTGATATTAATTAAAGAGGGTATTTATACCCTCTTTAATTATTTGTAAAACGTATTTACTTTTTTAATATAATAACTTTTTACAAGATGAGAGAGTTTATAGCATTCAGTTTGCTTCTATCATTAATATCTTGTACTACTAATAATTCTTTATTTGTTTCATTAAAAAAAAATAAGACTCAAATAAATTTTCAAAACAACCTCACTAGTACTGTTGACTTAAATATTTTAAATTATCTCTATTACTACAATGGAGCTGGAGTAGCTGCGGCAGATTTTAATAATGATGGATTAGCTGATCTCTATTTTACAGGGAACCAAACTGAAGATAAATTATTTTTAAATCTAGGAGAGTTACAGTTTAAAGACATTACAACAGAGGCACATATTAATAATCCTTTACCCTGGACTACCGGAGTTACCACTGTAGATATAAATAACGATGGGTTTTTAGACATCTACATTTGCAAAGTAGGTAAACACAATGCTATTAAAGGGAAAAACTTATTATACCTTAATCAAGGTTTAGATAAAAACGGGATTCCAGTTTTTAAAGAATCAGCATCACTTTTTGGTTTAGACATCGTTTCTTTAGCAACACAAGCAACTTTTTTTGATTATGATAAAGATGGAGATTTAGATCTCTTTTTAATGAATCATTCTTTATACCCTAACAGTAATTATGGTAAAGGAGATACAAGACGTCAAAAAGATGAGATGTCTGGAGACAAACTATATGAAAACAAACAAGGAACTTATGTTGATGTTTCAACTCAATCTGGCATATTTCAGGGAAAGATTGGATATGGGTTAGGAGTATCAATAGGAGATATTACTAATGACGGCTACCCTGATATTTATGTTGGTAATGATTTTTTTGAGAATGATTATCTCTATATCAATCAAAAAGATAAAACTTTTTTGGATGTGATTTCAAAAGACAAAACCATCCTAGGACATACATCACACTATTCCATGGGAAATGCTATTGCAGATTTGAATAATGATTCTCAACTGGACATTGTTTCTCTTGATATGCTCCCTGAAAACTTAACAACCTATAAAACATCTGGGCTAGAATTTCCTTACCAAACTTATCAATATTATTTAAAAAATGGATATGCTCCTCAGTTTATGCAAAACACATTGCATTATAATAACGGTAACGGTACATATAGTGAAACAGCTTATTTAAGTGGAATAGCAGCAACAGAATGGTCATGGAGTCCAATTGTTGCAGATTATGACAATGACGGCTTTAAAGATTTGTACATCACTAACGGTATTCTTGGAGCAACAAATGATATGGATTACATAAATTTTATTTCAAATGAGGAAATCCAAAAACAATTAGCAACAGAAAAATCTCAAAGAAACTTAGAATTATCTAAACAAATACCTCAAAAAAAAGTAAAAAATTATTTTTATAGGAACAATCAAGATAAAACATTTAAGAATGTGACTTCAACGTGGGTCTCTCATGGTAATTCATATAGTAATGGAGGGACTACAGTAGACCTAGATAATGACGGAGATCTAGATTTGGTTATTAATAATATTAATGAAGACGCATTTGTATTGGAGAATACATCAGATCAAAATTCTCAGAATTCTTATTTGAAAATTAAATTTAAAGGAAATTCTACTAATATTTTTGGAATTGGAACTACTGTTAAAGCTTATTACCAAAACAAAGTAATTGTTGAAGAAAATTACACAACAAAAGGGTATTTATCTTCTGTTGAACCTAAAATACACCTAGGATTAGGTGATGCAAAAGTAATAGATTCTTTAGAAATTATATGGAGTACTAATGCACATGAAACACTAAGAGATATAAAACCTAATCAAGAAATTGTAGTTTATTATAAGAATGCTCTGAAAAATTATTCTTATGAGGTTTTAGGGAAGCAACCCTCTTTTTTTGTTAATAAAGATTCTATTATAGACTTCAAGCACAAGGACTCTCAGTCTTTAGAATTTAATAGAGATCAAATTATTCCTTATGCTAGTTCAAATTTAGGACCACATATAGCCGTTTCTGATATCAATAATGATGGTTTAGAAGATTTTTTTATTGGCGGAGGAAAATCTCAATCTAGTCAACTTTTTATTCAGAATAAAAAAGGAAAATTCACATCAGAACAATCAGATGTATTTAGAAATGATGCAATACATGAAGATGTATATGCTGTCTTATTCGATGCTAATGGAGATAGTTTCAACGATTTATTGGTAGTTAGTGGTGGAAATGAATTTAAAAAAGGAACCCCTTTGCAACCTAAATTATATATTAATAATAAAGGAAAATTTAAAAGAGATTCAATACAGTTCAAAAAAATAGAGACTAATGCATCAAAAGTTTCTGCCATAGATATTGATAATGATGGCGATATGGATATTTCAATACTTTCAAACATCGTTCCCTGGCAATTTGGGAAAACACCAACTCAATATATTTTTGAGAATGATGGTCAAGGAAATTTCAAAGATGTAACATTAAAATTTGGAATTGATTTTAAAGAAAGTGGAAATGTAACAGACATAGTTTGGATTGATTTGAATGAAGATAATTTTTTAGATGCTATAGTTGTTGGATACTGGATGCCAATAAAAGTATTTATGAATGATGGTAAAAAATTAACCTTACAAAAAAATACACAATTACAAAAAACAAATGGATGGTGGAATAGCATTAAAGCAAATGATTTTGATAAGGATGGAGATATAGATTTCATTGTTGGTAACTGGGGCTTGAATACTCGATTAAAAGCAACTTCTGACGAACCAATAACACTATACAGCAATGATTTTGATGATAACGGGACTATAGATCCTGTGATTACTTATTTTTATCAAAAACAAGAAACTCCTTTTGCATCAAAAGATGAATTGGTGAAACAAATCCCATTTTTAAATAAAAAATTCTTATCCTACAAAGATTTTGCAGAGGCTTCCTTTACAGAGCTTCTTCCAAAAGATAAAATTAATGGAGCGTTTAAAAAACAAGTTTTTGAATTGGGTAGTAGTTATTTTGAAAACCAAGGGGGTAATACATTTAAAAAACATCAATTGCCGTTTATGGCACAAATATCTTCTGTAAATGATATTGCTGTAGACGATTTTAATAATGATGGTTATACAGATGTTCTTTTAGTGGGAAATAATTACAATATTAATACACAATTGGGTAAATTAGATGCCTCGCATGGCTTAATTTTGTTGAATAATAAAAAAGGGTTTTTTTATGAAAGTTTAGACCAAGATTTTGATATTTCTGGTGAAGCACGAAACATAGATAAGTTATCAATAAATAACGAAATGTTTTATGTCATTTCAATAAACAACGACGTACCTATTTTTATAAAGTTACACAAATGATAATACAATTTAGAATGAGAGCAATTATTCTAGTGCTACTTACAGTAGTTTTTTACTCTTGTAGTACAGATAAAAATAATAATTTATCTATAAATGATACAGAGACTCTTTTCACATTATTAGACGCAAAAGAGACAGGGATTGATTTTTTAAACAAAGTTAAAAACCAAAAGAATTTTAATATTTTTAAATACCGAAACTTTTATAATGGCGGAGGTGTAGCTATTGGTGATATTAATAATGATGGCTTAGCTGATATTTACCTAACAGGTAATATGGTTGCTAACAAACTCTATCTTAATAAGGGCAATCTAACATTCGAGGATATTTCTGTAAGTGCCGGAATTGAAGGAAACAAACCTTGGTCTACTGGAGTTGTAATGGTAGATATAAATCAGGATGGATTATTAGATATCTACGTAAGCAATGCTGGAAATTTAAAGGGTAACAATCACGATAATGATTTATACATTAACAATGGAGATTTAACCTTTACAGAAAAAGCTGCCGAATTTAACCTTGCTAAAACAGGATTTTCTACCCATGCTTCTTTTTTTGATTATGATAAAGATGGAGATTTAGATGCTTATATTTTAAATAACAGCAACATTCCTGTAAGTAGTCTTGGATATGCAGAACAGCGAGATAAAAGAGCTCAAGATTGGGAAAATGTTCCTGCAATTTTTAGAGGGGTTGGAGATATGTTGTTAAGAAACGACAATGGTAAATTTGTAGATGTTAGTGAGCAGGCTGGAATCTATGGAAGTTTAATAGGTTTTGGCTTAGGAGTTATGGTTACTGATATGAATGGGGATTTATATCCAGACATTTATGTTTCTAATGACTTTTACGAACGAGATTATCTGTATATCAATAACCAAGATGGTACATTTAAAGAGGATATTACAAATTGGACATCCCATTTAAGTTTATCTGCTATGGGTGTAGACATTGCAGACATAAACAATGATGGTAATGCAGATATTTTTATTACAGACATGTTGCCAGAAGCAGATCAACGTGTAAAGTCTGTAATGGAATTTGAAGGGTATAATGTTTTTAAACTAAAACAAAGTAAAGATTTTTCTCAACAATATATTCAAAATACACTTCAGTTAAACAATGGGAATAGTACGTTCTCTGAGGTTGCTTATTTTAGCGGAGTTGCCAAAACAGATTGGAGCTGGGCTGGATTACTTTTTGATATGGACAATGATGGAAATAGAGATATATTTATTACAAACGGAATTAATCATGATTTAACAGATCTAGATTTTGTTAATTTCTTTGCTAATGAAATCATTCAAAAAATGGCTTTAACAGGTAGAAAGCAAGCGATTGATTCTATTATTAATAAAATGCCTGTAAAACCTCAGCCTAATTATGCTTATAAAAATAATGGTGATATTACTTTTGACAATGCAAATAAGGAATGGGGTTTTGAAACACCCAGTTTATCAAATGGAGTTGCCTACGGAGATTTAGACAATGATGGCGATCTAGATTTGGTTGTTAATAATGTAAATATGTTCCCTTTTGTTTATAGAAACAATACAGATTCATTAACTAACAATAGTTATTTAAAAATTAAATTGGAAGGTACAGAAGCCAATAAATTTGCCATTGGAAGTACTGTGAAAATCTTTAATAACAACAATATATACGTACAAGAGCAAATGCCTTCAAGAGGATTTCAGTCTTCCATGGATTATGTAATGACAATTGGCCTAGGGAAAGCAACAAAAGTTGACTCATTGCGTATTATCTGGCCCAATAACAAAACACAAAAGTGGGATAATATTGAAGTAAATTCAACTTTAACCCTAAAGCAATCTGAGGCAACTGAAATACAATCAACCTTACTACCCAAGAAAAACAAGAAATTGGTTTCAGAAGTTTTAAAGACTAAGCTCCAAAAACATCAAGAAAACAGTTATTCAGATTTTGACTACGAAGGACTAATTAATAAAATGTTATCTCAAGAAGGACCGGCCCTTGCTATAGGTGATATTAATAATGACGGTAATGAAGATTTTTATATTGGTGGAGCTAAAAATCAACCAGGGCTATTATACCTTAATTTGGGTAATGGAAAAACAGCACTATCAATCCAAAAATCTTTTGATAAAGATGCTATGTTTGAAGATACTACAGCTGCTTTTTTCGATGCCAATGGTGATGGAAATTTAGATTTGATGATTGGGTCTGGTGGAAACGAAATAGGACAACAAAATAATTATAAAGTAAGATTATATCTTAACAATGGTAAGGGAACTTTTGAGACATCAAAAAATAAACTACCAGCCTTAAGAAAAAATATTGCAGTGATTTCTCCTTATGATTTTGATAATGATGGTGATATTGATGTTTTTGTAGGTGCTAGAAGTATGGTGGCTACTTATGGGATAGACCCAACACATCAATTTCTAGAAAATAACGGTGATGGAACTTTTGCAGATACCACAGAAAAAGTTGCCTATGATGTTAAGAGTGCTGGAATGATGACTGATGCAATATGGAAAGATATAGACAAGGACGGTAAAAAAGATTTGATTACTGTTTCGGAATGGGATACACCAAAAATCTTTATAAACAATGGAAGAAGGCTTATCAAACAAAAATCAACATTAGATGATTTATTTGGAATGTGGAATGTTGTTGAGGCAGCAGATCTTGATAATGACGGTGATATAGATTTTATACTTGGAAATCAAGGAAGTAATACAATCCATAAAACTTCTTCAGAAAATCCAGTAAAAATGTGGGTGAATGATTTTGATAATAATGGAACAATTGAGCAAATTATGACTAATCATAAGAATGGAAAAGACTATCCAATTCATATGAAAAAAGAATTAACAGCTCAGTTAGTATCTTTAAAAAAGCAAAATTTAAAGGCTTCAGAATATGCAAAAAAGTCTGTTGATGAGCTATTTTCTGCATCAATTTTCAAAAATTCAATTATGAAGCAGAGTACAATTTCAGAATCAATTATTGCAGTTAATGAAGGTGATTGGAATTTTAGTGTGAAAAAACTTCCAAGTCGTGTTCAACTTTCTTGTGTCTGTGGAATTGTTTGTACAGATGTTAATAATGACGGAAATTTAGATATTATTATGGCAGGAAATAACTTTGAATTTAAACCTCAATACTCAAGATTAGACGCTAGTCATGGTTCTGTTCTACTAGGTGACGGATCACTTGATTTTAAATGGCAGAATTACAATACCTCAGGTTTTGTCATAAAAAATGAAGTAAAGCATCTAAAAACTATTAGTGATAAAAGTGGTAAAACATATCTATTAGCAGCAATTAATAATGAAAAACCAAAATTATTTTTGATCAATGAATAAAAAGATAATCATAGTTGTTTTTTCAATACTCTTTTATGCATGTAATAAAAAAGAGCTGCTATTTAAGAACCCAACATCTCAAGAGACAGGGTTGGCTTTTGAAAACACAATTACTCCAACTGATGATCTAAATATTCTTGATTATTTATATTATTACAATGGAGGAGGAGTAGCTCTTGGTGATATAAATAATGATGGGCTCACAGATATTTTTCTTTCTGCAAATCAAGAGAAAAACAAACTTTTTATAAATAAAGGAAATTTAAAATTTGAGGATATTACCAATAAAGCTAATGTTTCAGGAAATAGTTCATGGAATACAGGAGCAGTAATGGGAGATATTAATGGAGATGGCTTACTAGATATTTATGTGTGTGCTGTAGTTGGTGTTAATGGATTTTATGGGTACAATGAGCTATTTATTAATAATGGAGATGAAACATTCACGGAAAGCGCAGAAAAATATAAATTAGATTTTGATTCCTATAGTTCTTCTGCAGCATTTTTAGATTTTGATTTAGATGGAGATTTAGATATCTATCTATTAAACCATGCTATTCACACTCAAGAATCTTTTGGTAAAGTAGATTTACGTTATAAAAGAAACGAGCAAACTGGAGATAAATTACTCAGAAATGACGGAGGAAGCTTCACAGATATAAGTGAAGCTGCGGGAATTTTTGGTGGAATTAATGGTTATGGATTGGGTATTTCTATAGCAGATTTTAATCAAGATGGATATCCTGATATATATGTTGGTAATGATTTTCATGAAGATGATTATTACTACATAAATAATGGAGATGGCACCTTTTCTGATCAATTAAAAAATTACTTTGGACACACTAGCAGATTTTCCATGGGAAATGACGTAGCAGATATTAATCATGATGGATTACCTGACATTATCTCTTTAGATATGCTTCCAGAGGATGAAGTAGTCCTTAAAACATCTGAAGGAGATGATAATATTCAAATTCAAAAACTAAGAACTCAAAAATTTGGGTATCATTATCAGTTTACTAGAAATATGCTGTATGTAAATCAACAAAATTCAAGTTACTTAGAGACTGCGTTGCTAAGTGGAATTGCAGCCACAGATTGGAGTTGGAGTAGTTTATTTGCAGACTTTGATCAAGACGGAGAACAAGACTTGTTTATTTCTAATGGGATTTCAAAAAGACCTAATGATTTAGACTTTATCAAATTTATTTCAAATGATCAAATTCAGAAGAAAATTGATAATACAAAGTTAGTAGATCAAGAGGCCCTTCAAATGATGCCATCAGGAGAAGCTCACAATTATATGTTTAAAGGAGCGAAGAATTTAAAATTTGAGGATAAATCTGGTCAATGGATTTCAAATAAAAAAGGGGTATCAGGAGCTACAGCTCTGGGTGATTTAGACAATGATGGAGATATAGACATGGTAGTTAGTAATATTAATGAAGAAGTATCATTATATATAAATCAAACGGATAATCTATCAAATTATCTTCAATTAAAGTTTGACTACCCAGCACCTAATACTTTTGGTATTGGAACCAAAGTTTATTCATACCATGAAGGAAAATTACAATTTAAAGAATTGTATACAGTGAGAGGGTTTCAATCTTCTTCAGAGCCAATGATACACTTTGGATATGGTGCTGTTCAACAAGTAGATTCTATTAAAGTTGTTTGGCCAAACAAAACATATCAAACTCTAAGAAATATTACTATTAATCAACAAATAGTTGTTAGTCCAGAAAAAACAAAACCTTTTAATTATTCAACTTTATTAAAAAAAGAGACACCAATTTTTAAAAAGGTTTCAAACAATTTAGGACTTAACTTTAGTCATTCAGAAGATAATTATACAGATTTTAATCGTCAAAAACTAATTCCTTATCAAACATCAGACAGAGGTCCAGCGGTTGCAGTTGGCGATATAAATAATGATGGTAAAGATGATGTTTATTTTGGAGGATCTAAGTTTAATCCAGCTAAAGTTTATCTTCAAAAAGAAGGGCTTTATGAGGAGAAAAAGATTCAAATTTTTGAAAATGATTCCATAAATGAAGATGTTGTAGCTCTCATTGCAGATTTTAATAATGATGCCATAAATGATCTTTTAGTTGGAACTGGGGGTGCAGACTTTTATGATAAAATGAAACCTTTACTAGATGCCTATTTTATTCAAACTAATACTGGTTTTACAAAAGAGCAGTTGCCTGAATATTTTGAAAATGCGTCAGTTATTGAAGCACATGATTATGATAATGATGGAGATTTAGATGTGTTTATTGGAAGTAATTCTGTGTCAAATAATTTTGGAGCAATACCAAACAACTATATTTTAAAAAACAATAAAGGGTCTTTTTCTCTTTTAAAAAATCAGCCTTTTCAGAATATAGGAATGATTACAGATGCTATATGGGAAGATTACAATTCAGATGGTTTTACAGATCTTATCTTGGTTGGAGAATGGATGAGTCCAAAGTTCTTTATAAATAAAGAAGGGTCTTTTAAGGAAGAAAAAATTATTGATTCGGGTTTAAAAGGGTTGTGGCAACAGATTACCCCTTTTGATATCGATAAAGATGGAGATATGGATTATCTTCTTGGAAATTGGGGGAAAAACTCAAAATTTAAAGCAACAAAGAAACATCCGTTAAGAATGTATTATGCAGATTTTGATGGTAACGGAAGTACTGAGACTATTCTTTGCAATTATAAAAACGGGTCCTATTATCCATTGTTGGGATTAGACCAGTTAGCCAGTCAGATAGTAAGCTTACGAAAAAAGTTTACAACCTATAAAAGCATGGCTGGAAAATCAATTGATGAAATTTTTGAAAAATCAATTTTAAATAAAGCGACTATATTAGAGGTACAAACGCTTGCATCAGGGTATCTAAAAAATGAAAATAATAGATTTGAATTTGTGCCTTTTATAAACGAGCTTCAAGTATCTCCAATTTCTTCTTTTTTAGAGTATGATTTTGATTTTGATGGGGAAAATGAAATTTTGGCAGCAGGAAATTATTTTGGTGTTACACCCTTTCATGGTAGATTCGACTCTTTTCCAGGGGCACTTATCATAGATGAAGAGCAAGTTATCTTAGGAAATAAAATAGGATTAGATTTTAGCCTAAAAGCAGTAAAAAAATTAGATATAATTAAAGTGAATAATAAACCATATGTTTTAGCAACTATCAATAATGATAAGGCTCAAGTATATCAATTAATGGAATAAATAAAGATTATGAAACAATTCAAAACTTCTTTACTAACAACTGCAATTCTTTTGGTATTGTTTTCTTGTAAAGAGATTTCAGTACCCATAGAAATTACTACAGATCATTTTCACACGTCTATAGACAAAGTAGTAGAAGTTATGATTCATGATATATTTTCTCCACCAGTAGCTAGTAGAGTATTTGTGTATCCAAATATAGCAGCTTATGAAATATTAGCTCAGAATGATTCTACATATTCTTCTTTAAAAAATCAAATAAATCATTTAGGAGCTATTCCTTCTCCAAACCAACCAACCAAGATAAATTATCCACTTGCGGCATTAATTGCACATATACATTTAAGCAAACAGTTGATTTTTTCTGAGGCTAAAATAGAAAAACATAGAGATAGCTTATACAATGTTTGGGAAGCTACTAATCCTAGAGAATTCAGGGAGTCAAAAGCTTACGGATTGGAGGTTGCAGCATATATTACAGACTGGATGAATAAAGATAATTATGCACAAACTAGAACGATGCCAAAATTTAGTGTAGATTCTAACGATGAGGGGAGATGGCAACCTACACCTCCTTCATATATGGATGGTTTAGAACCTCACTGGGATAAAATACGGTCTTTTGTTTTAGAATCAGCAGACCAATTTAAACCAGTGCCTCCACCAAAATTTTCAATGAATAAAGATTCTGACTTTTACAAAGAACTTGTTGAGGTTTACGAGATTAGTAAAGAAATTACCAAAAAGGGTGACAGCTCAGAAGAAATTGCCATTGCTCAATTTTGGGATTGTAATCCATACGTATCTGTGACTCGTGGACATTTGATGTTTGCTGTAAAAAAAATAACTCCAGGAGCTCATTGGATTGGTATCACAAAAATTGCTACTAAAAAAGAAAAGGCAGATTTTAATAGAACAGTTTTTGCTTACACAAAGACATCTATTGCTATTGCTGACGCGTTTATTAGTTGTTGGGATGAAAAATATCGAAGTAATTTAGTTAGACCAGAAACATTAATTAACACCTATTTTGACGACGAATGGAAACCCATTTTACAAACACCTCCTTTTCCAGAATACACAAGTGGTCATTCTGTTGTGTCTGGTGCAGCATCAACAGTTTTGACCTCAATTTTTGGAGATAATTTTAGTTTTGCTGATGATACTGAACTTCCTTTTGGATTACCAATTCGAAGTTATAAATCATTTAAACATGCTGCAGACGAAGCTGCAATTAGTAGAATGTATGGAGGTATTCATTACAGAGCTGCTGTAGAAGTAGGAGTAGGCCAAGGAAGAAAAATAGGAGAATTGGTTACTGAAAAATTAACAATGTTAAACAAGTAGAATATAACAATTCATATATTTTATTTATTACAATATTTAAAGGTAAATGAAAAAAATTAGTACTATTATAGGATTTCTAACAATTGGTTTTTTACTATGGTATTTCATTATAAAACCCTATGATTATTTAGTTACTTTTAAAGTAAAAACAACTGCAGGGACTATTAATCAATCTATCAAACTTTGGAATACAAGTCTAGAAAACTCAAGCCCTATTCAACAAGAAAATCTTAAAAACTTAACACAGCAGATTATAGTTAAAGACTCGACCTTCAATTATAATTGGTCTATAAGCTCAGTAAATGATTCTATTTCTAAAGTAAATGTTTACGTAACAGACATTGATCATAGTTTTGCTAATAAAATTTCTATTCCATTTGGAACTACAGATTTCGAAAAAAGAACACAGAACACCATCACTGATTTTATAGATAAGCTAAAAGAGCACTTAAACAAAATTAGAGTACGTGTAGTTGGTATAGATAGTACTAGAACTACTTATTGTGCTTATATTCCAATGAAAGGTTTGCAAATTGAAAAAGCCAGAGGAATGATGCAAAATTATTCCCTATTAACTTCTGTCCTTTCTGCTGAAAATATTGAAATGAATGGAACACCTTTTGTTGAAATAACAAATTGGAACACTCAAAATGATAGTATTGCTTATAATTTTTGTTTTCCTGTCATAAAAAGTGATTCTCTTCCAATAGATCCCCGAATTCAGTATAAACAATATAGTGGAGTAAAAGCTTTAAAAGCGTCCTATAATGGAAACTATATTACCTCTGATAGAGCTTGGTATGCATTGTTAGATTATGCAGGAAATAATGACATTGAGATAGTAAAAAAACCCCTGGAAGTTTTTTATAGCAATCCAAATTTTGGAGGTGATGAATTGAAATGGGAGGCTCAAATATACCTACCTATAAAAGACTAGTGTCTAGCAACTTACTATATTCTAAGAAAATGAGTTTGTTCAATTTTTTAGAGGATGTTCAATTTTTTTCACTGAATAATTGTACACTTTGTATTCACTAGAATTTAATACTTTAGTTGGACTTTCAGTATAATTAAACTTTAAAATACATAAACATATAATGACTAATAACTCACTACAAGAAAGAAGCTGGTGGAAAGAGGGGATTGTGTATCAAATCTACCCAAGAAGTTTTAAAGACACTAGCGGAAATGGTGTTGGTGATTTAAGAGGAATCATTCAAAAATTAGATTATATAAAAAGTTTAGGTGTTACCATGGTTTGGCTAAACCCTATTTATGAATCTCCAAATGATGATAATGGTTATGATATTAGTGACTATTGTGCTATTATGAAAGAGTTTGGTACTATGGAAGACTTTGATGAATTGCTTGAAGGTTTGCACAAACGTGGCATGAAATTTATCATGGATGTAGTTGTAAACCATAGTAGTGATGAGCATGAATGGTTCCAACAATCTCGTAGTTCTAGAGACAATTCATATAGAGATTATTATCATTGGTGGCCTGCTGAAAAAGGGAAACCAAATCATCGATGGAGTTTTTTTGATGAAAACAGTGATGCCTGGAAATATGATGAACAAACAGATTCATATTACTTACATTACTTTTCTCAAAAACAACCTGATTTAAATTGGGAAAATCCAAAAGTGCGCCATGAGGTTTATGATATTATGAAATTTTGGGCAGAAAAAGGTGTAGATGGTTTTCGTTTAGATGCTTTTCAATATGTAAGTAAAGACATTACTTTTCCTCCCTTCCCTGAGGGGTATGATGTAGATGTGCCTAGTGTGATTGAATATCATGGTATGGGACCTCATATACATAGTTATTTAAAAGAAATGAATGAACAAGTTTTGAGTAAGTATGATGTCTTTGCAGTTTCAGAAGGAGTTGGTAGTACTTTGCAGGACGCCCATGATTTAGTAGACAAGGATCGTAATGAATTGCAAATGGCCTATCATTTTGAAGCTACAGACATGGTTACTACATTAGAGAAATGTACGCTGGCTCAATTTAAAGAATCGTTTACAAAATGGGATAAGTCATTTGCTGAAAAAGGGTGGATTGCTATTTATTTATCGAATCACGATCAATCTAGATTTATAAATCGATATGGTAGTGATAAGCCTGAGTTTAAGGATTATTCTGCCAAGTTACTGAATACATTTATTCTTTCTATGCGAGGAACACCTTACACGTATTATGGAGACGAATTAGGAATGACAAATATTGGTTTCAATAAGATTGAACAATACAAAGATATAGCAGCCATTAATGGGTATAAGAAAGCAGCATCGGATGGTGAAGATCTAGAACACTATCTAAAAAAATTAAATTTACTTTCAAGAGATAACGGAAGAACACCAATGCAATGGGATGCATCAAAAAATGCTGGATTTTCGAATGAAACACCATGGTTGCCTGTTCATAAAAATCATACAACAGTTAATGTCCTAAATCAAGAAAACGATCAAAACTCTGTATTGAATCATTTTAGAAAAATGGTCGCATTAAGAAAAGATAATTTGTTACTAGTGTATGGAAATTATGAAATAATTCAAGAAGAGCACCCAACAATATATGCTTATAGTAGAACTTTGGATGATGAGAAAATGATAGTTCTATTAAACTTTTCTGAATCAGAATCAAGTATCAGTTTACCTAATTTTGATCATAGTAAAAAAGTTTTAATCAATAATTATAATGAGTTCTCAGTTGATAAAAATACCATTACTTTAAAGCCTTATCAAGCGGTAGTTTTGAAGTTTTAAAATCAATATTAAATTAACCAATATGAAAATATCGAAACCAAGTTTATCCTTTTGGCAAATCTTTAATATGAATGTTGGGTTCTTAGGAATTCAATACAGTTTTGGATTACAGCAAACAGCAATCAACCCTATTTTTTTATA
>Ga0206131_10003093_pt1 | contig 19422 bp, 16 predicted proteins | sample Helgoland_Spring_FD_148636 | JGI IMG/M metagenome (GOLD analysis project Ga0206131, IMG submission 148636) | Pelagic subsurface seawater microbial communities from Kabeltonne, Helgoland, North Sea - Helgoland_Spring_Bloom_20160517_1 | ecosystem: Environmental > Aquatic > Marine > Epipelagic ...
AAAGTAACTCACGTGTTTTGACTTATGACCCGTTTCTAATTCCTCTAATGGTACGGATTCAGCCATGACCGCTACATTCACTTGTCGTTTACTTCCCTTGCCTCTTTTTAGTTTGACACTATAAGGAATGGCTTTTTCGAAATAACCTTCATTAAACTCTACACTGCTATTCAAAGTATAGAGTTCGTCTCGTTTACCCATAGCTTTACGAATCTTATGCATCATAAGCCATATCGGTTCATATCGCTTATGATCAAGCTGCCTTTGCATTTCGCAAGCTGAAATCCCCTTTTTGCTAAAGGTCATGAGCGCCATTGCTAAATACCACTTTCTCAAAGGTAATTTCGAGTTTTCCATTACCGTCCCGCTTCTTAAGGTAGTCCTAAAAGTGCAGATCTGGCATTCCCATTGCCATTTGGACTTAAGCCAATAGTGACGTCCAGAACCGCAGTTTTTACACTTTACTCCCTCAAATTCTCTTTGAATTTTAAAATCAGACTTGCAGCTTTATTCAGTAGAGTACTTCTCAATAAATTCAATAATATTCATAGCTCTTAATTTTATACAAATCAAGAGACTCAGAACGTAATCAATTTACGTTCTGGTAAACATGCGAACTAGCAGAACGGGAATCATAAAATCTGTAATTCAACATATTGTTGAAGCGTATATCCAAAATATATATTATCATTGTGAAAATAAAAAATTATTTGCTAAATAAATATTGATGAAAAAGAAATTATTGAGCCTAATGGCTACTGGATTATTAATTGGAGGTTTCACAGCAAACGCTCAATTAATTGATGAGAAAAATGTAACGGTAACAATGGATTTGCAACCAATTTTACAATTGGATATGAGTACAACCACTCAATTAGATTTCGTTTTCGATGAAATTGACGATTATTATGCTGGTATTACACAATATGGAGCAACAGTTTTAAAAGTTAGTTCATCGGTAAGTTTTGATTTATATGCTGTTGGAAGATCAACTGCGGGAACTCGTTTTTGGGATCAACAAATTGCATACGGAGTCGGGGCTGGAATTGCTAATATCCCATTGAGCTGTGTAGAGCTAAGACAGAATACAGCTAATGCTGCAACTACAGGTGCTACAGGCGGTGTCGCTGCTGATTACAGTGCTGCTTTTGGTGCTGTAGGGACGCCTACAGCCACTAATAGCCTCTATGTAGCCGCTGGTGGTGGATTAGCACTACCAACAGCTGCAGATAAATATATTGCAGGTCATAATGGAGTTGCTGATTTTATCGGAGGCGGCAGCTATTTAACAGCAACTGGTACTCTTGCTGGAACGAATAATTACTATTATTCAATGGATTATAGAATTGTACCAGGATTACCAGCGATTTTTCCAAATGCTTCTACAAATATAGCTTTAGGTTTTGAAGATATAGTATCTGCTAATGCTCCGGGAAATTATGCTGCGCCAGGTGTTTATACTATGTATGTACAGTATATCTTATTGGAAAATCAATAGGTTTTTCATGCGCTGATTTAAGCATTTCACATACTTTAATTCCCCAAAAGCCATCTCGAAAAGTTGGCTTTTGGTGTTTTGTAAATCGATACTCCGATATTTATACAAAGGAAATGAAAACCCTGTTTTTTATTTTACCCTTTCAGCTCTTTTTTTTGGTAGGCTATAGTCAGATTCATTGTGGATCGGTTGACTTTGTGACTAACAGTCCAGTTTCATTGAACTTGCCGTTCACATCTTTTTCTGATTACGCAAGTGGTGTCACTATTATAGGCGCAGCCACTCTAAAATTGAGTGTTTCAGACAAAGCTATCGTAGATCCAGATTGTCGTTGGAGAATGGAAATGCAGATTGAAAATGGTAGCACAATAGGTAACGATTGGGAAACTCTGGTTCAATTTGGTTCAGGTGTAGCTCCCAATCCTACACTTAACATTTTAGAAGTTAGAATTTCTAATAATTGTGCAACGGGTATAGCTAATGGTATTTTCACCAAACCATTCACGAGTACTCTGGATATACAAGATATTATAGCTGCATCGGCTACTACAATTGCTGCAGGCTCATGCACGCCAGGCGTAAATGGTCCAGGAAATTATTTGGAGAATTATGACGAGTATACTTTTCGCGTAGATGTGCGAGTAAAACCAGGTTTGATTTTTTCACCAGGTATTTATCAGATTAATTTAAAGTTTCACATAGAAGAAGTGAATTGAAACGCATAATTAGATATAGCGTTCAATATCAGTTAATTGTCATTTTTATGATTACTTTCTTTTCTGGTATGGCCCAGATAGACCCGACTGATGCTCCGATTATTTCTAATGATAATCCCTTAACTGAAACTGCATCCAAATTAAGTATTCAACTTGAAGAAAGTGATATTAGAGTGAATAAAGTTGAACTGGCAGCTAATTTACTTACCGTTCAAAATAACACAGATAATGAGGTCACCTATTATGTTGAATTGAGCCTCCCTGATAAATGGAAAAGTTTTGGACTTCAGCGTTATTTCACTGCGAATCCTGGCGAAACCATGGTTGTTCCATTAAGAGTATTGCCTCTTTCGTTAAAGGGAAATACTCAATTTTTTATCGGTGTTAACGTATTCGAAGAAAATGGAGACGCACTTGCGAGTAATTATTTTTATATAAGCAGCTATAAGGTAGTTAACTGGGATGTCTCGGTTACTCCTGGGAAAAAAAATTATTTTAAAAACGGAGAAAATACCAGTAGTTTCGACTTAAATGTTGTGAATCAAGGAAACTATCCTCAGGATATCGTTATGCACGTTAAAGGACAAAGAAATGGTCTGAAAATAAAAAATAAAGGAGGTGAAGAAATAAAATCACTCAATTACGATTATAGTCTCAAATCACTAGAAGATACTACCTTCAGTTATGATATTGAAACATGTGGTGAAACTCGTAACGTTAAGATGGTTTCGATGCAAAACCATAGACCAAACATGGTTAATGATGCTAAAAACTATGTCTTATATGTAAATACAAGTGAAGCACTTAGTTCCGGAAAAAATCTTCAAAAGAAATCAACTAAAATTGAATTCACAAAACTTGCCAACGAGAAAAAAGCAAACCAGTTTTCAGGTCCTATTGTGCCTTTAATCGTAGAAACAAATTTTCAAAATATTACTTCTAACAATCCAATGATGATGCTAAATCTCAGAGGATTTCAAATAATGGATGATGGCTCTAATCTTGTTTACTTTGGACAATTATCTTTTACTTCTAACTTTTATTCTGAACGCTACATCAATAATTCAACATGGTATGGTGGATACTTCAATAAAGATTACACAGCTGAAATCGGAAATATAAATGGAGGTGTGATGGGTATACAAAATAACGGAAAAGGCGCTAAAGCAAGCTATCGAGTTATTAGAGATCACTGGGTTGGTGCTTTTTATACACGCCGACCTAACTTTTTGAATAACCCAACAAGCGAATCATTTGGGGCCTTTTATAAATACTTAGGTGATGGAAAACTAACAGGCTCAGCGGCAATATCTCAGTCCAATAATTTTCTTCGAAAAAGAAATGCCACTATTTTTAGTGGTACCGTTTCTTACAACTTAGCTAAAAATCATTTTGTTTCAGCATCTGGCGCATTTAGTAATACAACTTTCGAAAATGCGCAACAGGTTCTTCAAACAAAACAAGGCTTTATATTAAACGCTAATTATGGGGGTGCATTCGTCGGTGGTAAATTACGCACTAGTGTCAATGGCAGTTATCAAAGTCCCACTTTTGGATTATTTTACAATGAGCGCAAAGCAATGAATACTAGGGCGCGATATACATTTAACGATAAAAGTTCCTTGTTATTTAATTCAACAATAAATGAAAACATCTATCCACTCAACCGCATTACGAATGAAAATCTTGTGACCTCTTTTATGATGTTTAACAATCTAGCATATAATAGAATTACTAAGATGGGTTCAGTTCAACCATATACTTATGCTCAGAGCAATGATATAAGAGGAAAAAGGCTTAATTCATTTGGATTAGGAACAAGGTTTAATACTTATATCCTCGATAAAAATGTTCTTTGGTCAAGTAATCTTTTCGGAGGATACAATAAGGGGTTTTTCCTTACAGACTTGCCGTTGTTTTTCAATTTTGGAATTAACTCTATACTCCGTATTAAGACATTTAGTGGAATGGTAAGTTATACTTACGGCTCTAATTCTCCAGACGCTTTATTAAATGAAATATCTTCGGGTCTTACTCCATCATTATTAAGGGTCACTGGAAACTATCAGTATATGTTTAAAAATAGGAGCTTAGTTTTGAACAATTCTTTGAACTATAGTTATCGAAATCAGTCTAGAAATAGTGTTTTTAATTATATCCCAGAAATATTCTATTTTACCAATACTGGTTGGCGATTTAGTTTAAATGCAAATTTATCATATGCTTATGGGAAGTCAAGATCTCAAATATCTGCGCTAGGGACAGAAACGACTGTGCTTGAGGAAAGAGTTTCGAGTAATAGTAACTTGAGATTAGGGGCTTCTATTCGTAAAGAGTTTGGGATTCCAATTCCATTTGCTAAGCAGAGAAACTTTACAAAAACATTTATTGCTTTTTATGACCTGAATGGCAACTCTATTAAGGATAAAGATGAGCCAAGTCTTGAGAACGTTATTGTGAAGGTTGCTAATCACGAGTTGATAACAAATAAAGAAGGCGTTGCTAGATTAATTTATGCAAATGGCGGAACATTTGCGTACACGATTTATTCCTTAGACGAACTTAATGGTTGGTTTCCTAACGTAGAGGATTCATTGACAATTGTTAGTCAAGGCAATGAATTTGTGCCATTTGTAAAGGGAATCAAATTGTACGGAAGTATAGTTGTTGATCGAGAAAGATTAAGCATAGATGCTGAAAAGGCATTGGATTTAACCAATGTTAAATTAACAGCTACTGGTGATGATAACCATCATACGTTGACCGACTTTAAAGGTAATTTTGAGTTTTATCTTCCAAATGGATCCTATACTATATCAATTAATGAAGCTATATTGGGCAACCAATTTAAACTTGCCAAAAACGATATTTCAGTGTACCTAAGTCAAGGCATAGAAGGTGTTTTCATTACTTTTTATATAATCGAAAAAAAGCGTAAAGTTTCTAGAAAGGTATTTGGTAAGCCTCTCATAGATACTTCTATCGAGGATAATACAGATGCAGATAAGAAGGAGATGCTCGAAGATGCTGTATTACCAGAAGATGATAAAAAGATTGATTTAGAAGATACGCCTCCAGTAGACCCGCTCATTGATTCCGACGTAAATTCAGATGAAGAGGCTGATGCAGATTCAGATAACAATTCAATACCAAAAGATGAGCAAGATATTGATTCAGAAGAGATTCCTGAAAGAACTGTCAATCCAACAAGTTTAAAACTCCCAATAGAGTCGCTTATTAATATGGATAACATAGACCCAAATAAGGTTGGCTATGTTATTGATCTAGGTTCTTTTGAGAAATCAGTTCCTATTAATGTTTTGAATAAATTAATAAAAATGGGATATGCAGGCGGTCAAAGTGAAACGGGTAAATTACGTTTCGTTTCTAAAAAGTACAAAACTGAATTAGAGGCAGAGCAATTTAGAAATGAAGCGATGGAAGCTGGATTTGGCGATCCTCCTCCATCGATACTGGGTGATTATGACGGCATCGAGATAAGTGCAGAAAAAGCAGGAGAGCTCTATGAAAAAGGCCTTCAGCAGCAAAATCAATAATTGAATTTACTGAATTTAGATACTAGATAAATTTGGAATCTATTAAATCCAATTAGCTGAGTGTTTTTAGTAAAGTGTCAGTGCAGCAATTAGCATAACTAAAACTACAATTCTGAGATAGAATTTTTTCAAATAGGGCTGAAAGTGGTTTTGGATAGGAGGATAGAATAGGGCTATTGCGCAAACCACCAAACCAATTGCTCCAACATTTAACATTACTGAAGAACCAGGATAATTCATTGCCCTGAAAAACACTCCGAAAACGGCAATAGAGGAGAAGTTACCAAAAAGACTTGGAAACATTCTTAGGTACACTTTTTCATGCGCCAAAGCGAATTGGTCGTAACGTCCTTTTAATAAATAATAAATAGACAATACTCCACTAACAATTAAGAACGCAGGTCCTAGTGGAAACAAATCCTCGAAACTTATTGCTACCAATATCGCCCAGAACAGCAATAGCAATGATTCGTACTTATTTAGATGTAGAACAATTTTTTCCATTTGACTATTGTTTGACGATGCGATGAGTTTGTGGAGATAAGTCTGCATTGGATAAGCGGATAAGATATATTCCATCGCTTAAATCTGTGATATCTATCGAATCGTTACCATCCTCTAATCGTCCTATGATTTTTACAGAACCCGTAATATCATAGATCGTATATTCAATTGAATGGTAAGCGCCGATTATGTTTATGGTATTGTTCGCAGGGTTTGGAGCAATTGCCAATTTGCGATTTAGACCGATTTCTTTTATCGAAACTGCACTGGTATCATTCTTAGTAGTGTCTTGAATAACTGTGTCTTTTTTTGATAACTCAATCACAACAACCGTTTTAGAAAACGAAGACTTAACCCCACATTGTTCAGCTTCTAATTTTAGATTGAATTGGCCAATGGAATTGTATACATGAGTTGGATTTTGGAGGTTAGAACTATTCCCATCGCCAAAAGTCCAAGAGTAGTTCGTAGAATAAGACGAAGCGTTTGAAACCTCAATTGAATCTTTTTTTTGTGTGAACGAGAAATTGGGTTTAGGATCAAATTTTCCAACATTCCAGTTTGAAAGCGAATCAAACACTATCAACTTTGCGGCTTCTCTAATGATTTTAGCATCAGCTGCCTTTACTGTATAATCATAGGTAATTGCTGTTGGGTCTTTATGAAATATAGTGGTGTAAAACGCACACATAGCCACATATGAACCCGTTGCTGATGGATGAGACTCGTCAGCAGTATATAAATCAACTGTTGGATGATTTTTCCTTAGGTAACGCCAAACCCGACCAACGGGGCTAACTAAGCCCTCATTAACGTTTGCCATATGCATGTATCGGGAGTATAAAGAGTCGTCCATACCCTCATAGGTGCAGATCCAAGGCACAAATTGACAGTTGCGCGCATCTCCATTCTCTCGGCCCCATGTCATATAAAATAGTGGCTTTGCGCATGCATTGGTACTTCGAATACTGTCTGCCAAAATTTTCGCATATGGAAATGTTTCAGCTCTCACTTGGTTCAAGCCAAATGCAGGTTCTTGACTTTGAGCCTGAATCGTTACGAAATCCCATGTATTGCTTCTCATTTTAGTGTATAAAGCGTCACCATAGAGCACGGGGAGGTATTGAAACGACAGCGAAATGCTCACCAAAACGGAGAGGAACTGTAATTCAATTATTTTTCGATTGCGTTTACCGAACCTAGCGATTCCGGTTAGAAGTAGCTTTTTTCTTCTTTTTCTTTTTTGTCAATGTAAATCGAATGGGAAGATTGTATTGTATCCTAACCTCCTTGCCGCGTTGTGTTCCTGGAATCCAATCGGGCATGCTGCGAACCACTCTTACGGCTTCTTCGTCGCAGCCGCCACCAATACCTCGTAGCACCTTTACATCAGTTACTTTTCCGGTTTCTATAATCACAAAAGTTACATAGACAAGCCCTTGAATGCCCTCATCTCTCGCCGACTCGGGATAGGACAGGTTTTCACCGATGTATTTAAACATAGCCTCTTCACCGCCTACAAATTCAGCTTTTTTTTCAACGATGGTATATATTTCAGGGCTTGACTCTGTTTGGGCAAAGGAGCTGAGTCCGATGCAGCACAATAGCAGGTATGAAAGTATAAGTTTAGCAGTCATTGTTTTCATGTAATTTTTAAAACTGGATAGTGGCCCATTAAAACGCTGGAGGCAAAGTAGGGTAAGGGATAATGCTCTCAATAAGCAAAGCCACACCGCTTCTGCTCATCATATTTAGGGTAATTACTATAACGCTCAACACAATGGCAACGCCAATGTTGTTTTTCTGAATTTCTTCGAATTCGTTGAGTGGGGTTAAGTAAGTGTATATGGCTACTCCTACAAAAGTGATGAGAATAGATACAATGTAGGTTATGGCTATGTAAAGTCCACCTTGCACAAAAAAAGTACCCGCCAATTCAAAGGCACTGTTTGAAGACTCATTCATGAGCCTAAACGCAGACACTAGGGGCTGAATTACTGAACTCACCGAATATCCAATGGAAAACAAAACGGTTGCCATAAGAATACTGTAGGCCATGTTATTCTCAGCGCGCATACCAAAATATTTATCGCCAAAGCGTTGAAAACCGCGATAGGTAATCCATAAAATGACAATTCCCGTGCTGAGAGAGCTGGCTATTTGTATAAAAGCAATGAGTGCGATACTTGAGTTCATAGTTCTGATTTATAATGTTTTATAGGCATTGTCTGGCGTAAAGTCAGGCGGTAGGGCTATGCGCCAATAATCTTTGTTGGAAAAGGAGGGCGGCAACATACCCGATTGCCAGCCTTTTGCTGTAGTCTCCCAAAAATAGTACAAGCGACCTTTGTACTCGATATACTCTCCGCTCGAAGATATATTAAGGGCTAAAAGGGAGTGCTGGTATTCTTTGCTGATTAATACCATGGGCTGGTAGCCCAAAGTTTTGAGTAAAGAATAGAGCAGTAGTGACTTGCTGTCACAGTCTCCTATTGCAGTGTAGGCAACTTCGGTAGGGGTGAGCAAGCCAAATTGAATACCATCGATACAGGGAAAAGATTTGTCTTTCACGTTTTTACAGCTCCTTTCACCTAAAATATACCAGTAGGGAATATCTTGCACAAAGCTTACCACAGCGCGCGCAAACTGAGTTCTAGTGAGTTGTCGGCGTTCTGCCAATCGTTTCAGCGAATCGGCTATTTGTGATAACGCTGCTGGGTTGCGCTGATATAAGCTTCCGTAAACGGTTTTCCAAACGCCAATGTATCCTGTATTTATAGGTGGCATGGTCTTTTTTAAGGCGTTTTTATAGCGGGTCGATTGATGGGCTTCAGTGTATTCGGCGCTATAACTCAAGCAATATTCTTGATCGGTTCTCAGTTGGGTCCAGCAACGCTTGTGATCGATAACTTGATTCAAATCAATTAGGCGGGGGTTATCCTCGAGCAAGAGGTTTTCTATGCTGGCACGATTGGGCTGAGTATCATTTGTTGGCGGTGCGTCGGAAGACTCAAAGATTTTAATAACACCAAAAAATAAGCAGTAAATCACGACTAAAACACCGCAAACTCTTAGTAGTCGCTTTCCGTTGGTATGAACTGCTTTTCTGCGCATTGATGGGGTAAAAGTAGTGGTACTGGTTTAATTGTGTGGTGGATACTCGAAAATTGATGAACGATTTTCTAACACAGCGTTGCAGTTAATGCGGAAGTATTGCCTCGAATGCAATTAGTTTTCCTCAGGTATGGCCAACTCACTTTTCGTGTTGCGCACTATAAAAGATACTATCCAGTCTTGTACTTGCTGTTTTTGAGCATCTGTAGCCCCAATAAAAGCATGGTTTACCTGAGGCAGAATGTGCAATTCGTTGCTTATGGATAAGGAATCGAGTCGTTTTTTGAGCACAAGCGATTGAATTTGTGGTACCACCTGATCTTCGGCGCCTTGAATAATAAGCACAGGGGCTACCTGGGAGTTTATTAGATAGGAGAGGGGCGAGTATTTTTCCATAAACGCAAAGGCTTTAAGGCTATCGACTTTAGGATCAAAACCAAACAAGTAGCTGGTAATATCATGCGCTGGAAGCAAAGCATCGGGTAATTTATTCATCCAACGGTTTACGCTGTCCAAAACCTCGTTTTGGTAGATCAGGTTCAAATCGGTTGGACCATACACATCTACAATGCAGTTAAATCGGGGACGCTTAAAGTCAATATTGGGGAGCTGGAGCTGAGCGTCAAAGGCTGCCATTAACGCTAAATGCGCTCCGGCAGATTCACCAAACAAGGTCAGGTTGTTCGTATCCAGCTCAAGCGAATCGGCAACGGCATTTACCCAGTTTATGGCCTCATACACATCGTGTATACAGTCTGGAAAAGGCGATTTATCGTCTGTAGCTAGCGTATACGAAGGGCTGATAACCGTGTAACCTTTGTTTCTGAGCCGGTTGACGGCTGGATTAAAGCGATTGAAATTGATGGATGTTTTTCGCCCAAAAATCCAAGCGCCGCCGTGTATAAAGATAACGACCGGACTTTTCTGAAATACACGCTTTGTAGGTTGGTAGATATCTAAGGTTTGTGTATTGCTGTAGGGAATATCGCTCAGAATTTCACCTTTAAATATTGGCGGTTCTGTTTTAAGCAAGGTATAGATTGCAATTCCTGAAGTAATCAGCAGACAAACAATCAAGAATACCAGCGTGCGTTTAAAAATGCGTTTCGTTGTTTTCACTGTGCAAAGATTACAGTAAATGTATCTTCCATTTCTAATCGTTTTTTAACTGTGGGAACTACCGATGAATCTACCAGTCCTTTGTGGTCTTCAATTGCAGCGCCATCTTCATTAATGATTTGGGCATTCAATGTGGTTTCGTTAAGCTGAGCTTGTCCAAATAAAGTTGTTAATCCTAATACGATTCCTGTAAGTGTAAGTGCTAAAGTTTTCATAATGTTTGTTTTTATGTTTCTAATTATTGATAGGTCAAAGGTATGGGGATAGCAGTGTTTAGAAAACACCGTTTACCGTGAAAACATCATGTACCTGAATTCAGGGATATGGAAATTCTTTATGCAAATACTCAACGGATGGTAAATGTTCTAAGGATACCGCAGTGCAAGATAGTTCTGATTTGCTCAAAAAGAGAGTACTGGCTAAAGAATCTGGCGGAGGACGCAGTACGAGTTATCGATTGATAATTCCAAGGGTATAGTAATCGTGCTGTTAAATGAAATTTTCTTGAATCCTTTTAAAGAAGAACATTCATTTAGCATAAGGCTGACTGCCGTCCATATTAAACCCACGGTGTTAGATGAAATTGGTATTAAACCCGATTTGGCAAATACTACAATTTAAATGACTTTAAGCATTGAAGATAATTATCATTAATAGAATGATTAATTCACTTATAAGCCTATAGTGCCGCTATTGGCAATTAATTAGTTCTTTTCCTTATTTTTTTGGATGCCTCGTGGATAAGAAAAAACCGTAACTAAAAATTCCCGTAATGAGTGCTGTAAAATATGGTATAAAATCAATCATTTTTTGTTGCATTAATTAGTTTCAAGTAAATTCCAAATGCTAATATTGAAGGTACCCATAGTCCAATAAAAGTTCCGTCTTCTTTCTCTCCTTGAAAATAGAGTAATTCGGAAAAGACCAACGATAAAATGGCGGCAGCAAATAGGAGTTTGTCTGCCGTTGAAAATTTTTTAAGCATATTTTTTATATTTATTTCGTTGTGAAAGTATTGTTTTTATTTCATATTTCTATTGTAAGCGTACTTTTTATTACAATTCATTTGGGTTAATTGTTTATTGGCTTTAGACTATTTAGAAAGTTTAAAAGCTAATGAGGTAATAGAAGAACAGAAGTATTTACAGTGAGAGTACTCGAAAGCATTATAGAAATGGCTTGGGATGATCGAACACCTTTTAATGCTATTCTTTTTCAATTTGGAATTTCCAAAAAGGAAGTGATTAAGTTGATACGCGTTAGTCTAAAAGAACTGAGTTTAAACTTTGGCTTAAAAGAGTAAAGTTTAAATTAGAAATCCGCCGTGCAGGGCATAGTACATAAAAACTCTAGTTAACATAATGTTAATTATAGGGCATTTTAATATAAAGAGCGTATTCAGTACAGTTTGCTACAATGTGTCCAAATGCTACATTTATAACGATCTAAAAGATAATTCTAAGATCTATTATCTAGTCTAGCTTGCTAGTTAATATAAAATCAGTTCTAGGACTTTAGTTGTAGAACAAACGATTTTATGTTAAACTCGTTTTCTGCTCGCTTAAACTTTTACTCAGATTTTAATATTCCGTACAATTATCCAAGTTCACGTTAAATATTGAATTCTAACGAAGACTAATCCTGCACACAGTCCGGCCCAATTAGCCACCGGCTAATTGTCCTCTAGAATGATGTCCTATAATTTGACACGGCAAAGCTCCTGTGGAGATTTGAGCGGGATTTGTGTGTGGGCTTAAGTAGCCGCTCGGCTAACTCAATTGCTTTATCAATTCTTTAGCTTAAAAAGCTATTAAAGAATTATTCACCGAATTTTTATCTTTTAAATGTGTTCATGAACCCTTCGGGATTTCTACGCACAACTCAGCGAAGCTCACGAATTCCTTAAAATTAACATGACATGAGTAATATCGTACGCTTGCCAACGCGCTACAAGGTTTCTTGTTTTCAGATTAGATATCCTGCCAGCTTTAAAGATTAAAAAAATCTCTCTCTCAAATGGCCAACGCTTACAAGAGTATTCGCAAATTCCTTGCAGTCAGTTTGCAATACACTTGTCCTGCCGACGCACTTTTAGATCCTGCTGAGTATTATGTTAAGCAGAATTGATTTGAATTGGGTGGTTTCTCTTTTTCATTTTGTCTTGAAACAAAACGAAACAAAAATTCAAGAAGAAAAAAAGCTCCACGCACATGGCCCAGTCTGCCCGCCTTTTCTTCTGGCCTACGCTCGGGTTTTTAATTCAAATTGTGTTAAATTTAAACCAGTTCTCTATAATTATCTAACCTACATTAAACCCTGACTTAATAAGCGTTTGGAGATGTCGCTCTAGATTAGATCTATGGAAATCATTCATTTTTTTTAAACCGTATGCATAATCGGCAAGATACTGCTGCTCACCTCTTTTTAAAACCCTAGCTTTTGAATCATAATCAACCATTTTTTGTAGTAATGGAATATCAATACTTACATTTTGAGGCTTTGTTTCTGTATTTAAAGTCTTCTCCTCTGGTAAATTAGATTCTTTTGGGGAATCGAAATACTCAGGTATTTTGTCTACCAATATGTCAATTAGCTTTAATGCGTCAATCCTTTGTTTTACACTCAGTGATTTACCCTGATTAACAGTCGACATTATGTTAATAGCTCTATCCTTTAGATGTTGATTAACCTCTTCAATGTGGTTTCCTAATTTTGAAATTTCAAGCCATTTATTACTGGGGATAGAACTGATCAATTTTACTTCACTTTGAACAAGTTTATCATTAACTTCTTTATCCGAAATCCGTTGTCTACTTGGAGTGTTTTTATTGATTAATTCTTCGTTTATTGAATCCAAGTTTACATTCCATTTCGAATCTTTTATTAAGTTCCAACATTCTTCTTTTTTTGCCCATTCGCCATATAATGAGCCTGGTGCATTGGATTTGATAAAGTGCTCTACATCAATCATTAAACCTCGTAACAATGCTTTTAATGGCTCAGATAATTCTTGATTTTTCCAGACCTTATACAAATCAAATTGATAATTAATCAGATAACCAAAAAGGCCAATTGTATATGGGACTGTGATATATCGCATATCACCTATCGCATTTGGTTTAACACCATATATTTTTTCACTTGACTTAAATAGTAAAGCCTTAGCCACAGCATCTTCAAAGAATATGTTATCTGGTTTATCTTTATAATTATTATTTAAGAACTGAGCATAATTCTTTTGAGCTCCTCTAACTACAATATGAGGTCCTATTACTAGTTTGCTTGATTTAAAAACTTCGCCAAAACAATTGACATATTTGGCCAAACTCTCTTTGGTTAGAACTTGATTTCTTGGATTCTTTAAATCGAATGCTTTTCGCTTTGCGGGTGAATACCCTTCTCGTTGTCTTGCATTTTTGTATTGCCCTCTCGCTCTCTCAAAAAACCATCTTGTTTGTTGTAGTTTGTCTTTAGTTGGTGCTGCCCAAATTGTTCTTGAAATTTTTTCAAAAAGAACATGGTTTTCTTTGTTTGAACTTAGATCTGATGCAGATACTTTATTTTGAGTATTAGCGTACTCCGCAATTCGTCCAACAATCTCACCAAAGTTCTCCCTATTTTTAATTATAGTCAATTTCAGCTGAACGAATATTTTTGAAATGTCGGTTTCCTTATTTTTTTTCCATGTATGATAAATGGATGCAGTTGTTTGCCCACCATTGACAATTTGAAAATCTTTCACACTTGAAATAAAAGTTCCTTCTGAATTTGTTGTGACTTCTATTTCTTCAGCTGTTGCCGCAATACCGTTGTTGAATGCCAAAAACATATGAGGTTCGTTAATAATTGTATTCCTAATTCCCCGATTATATTTTCCTGTAAACTGAAGAAATGAACGAACGTTTTGTTCAAGTAATCGGGCCCCATATCGCTCATAAATCTCGACTAAAGCGTCGCCTGGAATAATCCCTAAATAGGATTGATAATCATCATTTTGTGTATTATTTAAAATACATGGAAGCCTAAAACCTTCGTCAGAAAATGATATCTCTATAGGAACGTGGGCCTTTGAAGAGATATTGAATAAATAATTAAGATCTATTACTCTATAAAAGATACTGTACCCTGATATTGAGTCGGTTAAATTAATCTCAGATTTTACGATTCCATTTGTTAAAATGAAAATATTTACACGGGAAAGAAATTCCTTCACTTGAGGAACATCAGCTAAGGTATGTGCTATATCAAAGATTTCTGATGACTCTTCAATTTCGTTTTTGTAATTATTGTATATCGCATTTTTAAAAAACTTTCTGAGTCTCTCAGATGCTCTATCAATTTCGCCTTTTGGAATAGTTGGTATTTCATTTGTATCTGCAAGCACTGTGATAAACAAGTCCAAAGTTTCATAATTTTCATATAACGAATACCCATTTACTTTGTGCTCTACTCCCCTTCTATTTACTTTTTCATCATAACTAACAACAAAGTTTTCGGTCTCTCCTGCATCTGCCAATAACGATAGGCAATATTCTGTGAAAAGCTGTTCAGGTGTAGTTCCATCATCTTCGGCTATTAAGCCTGCTTTTAACTCTTCGTTTATTTCATCATAAAATCTTTTTAATTCTTTGTTCGATTCCATTTTAGGTCAATATTGTATTAAACATGTCTTCTATTTCAATTCGCCAGCTTTCTGATTCTGTTAACACTATTGAATAGTGAACATCTCCGACTCCTTTAGGAATATCCTTCTCAGTAATTTTAGGAAAACTGTCGTTTACAGCATAAATATTTTCTTGGCGAATACTGTAACCTATTTCGGAGTACAGATGACTTTCTTCCATGAAATAACTAGATTGCATAAGTTTCATTCTAAAAAGGTTAGCTGCCATACTATGCCCTTCTAACAGCTCCAGAATCGAAAGAATGATTTGGTTCAGTGTTTCACCATTTCCAGTTCTAATGTCTAATGAAAGATGATACAGAATTATATTGTCAATGACATCATTATCAAGTTGTCTTTCGCTTGCAATTTGGATCTTTTGATGATTTTTACCATGTGTGGTCTTAATCTCGATAGCCCAATTTTGATTTTGAAAATCTTGAATTGCTTTTTCTGGGCCTTTCCAAGTTTGAATGCACTCAATTGGCGAATTTCCACGTTCAATGTATTTCCTTAGAAAATACAATTCCCCATACAGTCCTCTCTGAGCCTCAGGTGACAAACCTTTTTTTCCGATTTTCTCAAGAAGAGTTCTCCATTTTGAAATCCTATCCACAAGTCCTTCAATAATCTCTTCTTGTTTCTTACAGTTTTCAATTGAAGAAATTAGATCTTCACAAAAAGTTGAAAAAATATCTTTGAAATCATTGTTCAATAGAACTATTAAAAGAAATTCTTTGGAATTGTCTCTTTCATCTGGATATGATTCAAGTTTAATGTCTCTGATTAAATTAAAATCTTCTAATCGAATTCCAATAGGTTTTATAAGTCTTATAGCCAAGCTCCTTAAACCTTCAGGTGCTTTTATTGCAATAAAAACATCAGGTTTTACTAATGCTGAGTATCGCTTGTATATTAAGCCCGAGTGTTGATTCGTATCAGCTTCAATATCTATCCAAATTTTCTCAATCTTCGACTCCATAATCTTCTATTTCCTCCTCAACCATGTCAAATTGTGGTATTAATTCTTCGTGTATCGCATATGTGACTGGAGCATTAAAATCACTTTTTGGAAAGCTTATCGCATAACCAACAAAAGGTTCTGTGCCAATCGGCATTCCTGTTGCTCCCTCCTGCGGATCTAATAAGTATAATATAAGTAAGGGCTCTTTTGGGTCTCTAATTTCATTGCGAACAATTTGTCCATTTGGATATTTAGGTACTCCTTCTTTTTTCCGCTTTGACTTAGTTAAATCCATAGCTTTCGCATATTGATCTTTAGTTAAATCTAAAAACTCATCGCCCGGACTTATTATATGTGATTTTCTGAGATAATAAACTGAATCGTCTAATATTTTATCGTCAGCGGTTCGTTTCCAATGTCCAATTTCTTCTGAATTATCATTTATTGAAATCGTTGTAGTATTTACAGTACTCGACTTCGACATTAGTATTACTCTCCAATTGGTTAGCTCCCCATTCTCCTCTTGTTTCGAAATAAAACGAATCAAATTTTGAGGGTCATATGCCTTTAAATTATCAAGTGCTTTTATTCCGCTGAAGAATTGAACAATAGAACCACAAGAGATGTTTTCCCATATAAATCCCTTGTCAATTGCTTTAAAATTTTGAGTTAGACTTTGAACAAAGCGTTTTGTGTGTTCTAAATTTGACTGAATCTGTGTAATATCTTTTTTAAACTCATAAGATTCAACTAAACGACCAGCCCAAGAAATTTGAACATTGGTAGCCGATCTCATTTTATTACTTGCGGATATTTGCAATACTCCAGGATGGGTTCTGACCTTAAGAGCATATTGTTCCGGTGTAGCTCCTGCAACATCTGACATGTAATCAAATTCTTGCCTCAATTCTTCAGAAGCTCTAGTAATATGACAAAACCACTCGTTGAGTTCTCTACTCGTAAAGAGACGACATAAATCAACATAACCTGATCGGTAGCCAAACCACCTTCCCATTTGCATTAGAGTATCATACATTCTAGAAGCACGTAAATAATAACTAACAGAGAGACCTTCTAAAGTGAGTCCACGTGATAATTTGTTACCACCGATTGCAATTACAGAAAGACCATTTTGATGTTCGTAATAATCTAATGCTTCTCCCGATCCTCCATGAATTGCTTTCACTTCTATTTTCGATGCAGCATCATGTAAATGAACTTTAACCTCTTCCCAAGTATGAACTTGTATTTGAGAATCTAATTCCTTCAGGTCAGATTTAAGAATTTTTGCTGAAACAGTTTTATAAGAACTATAACCTTTAAAGTCTTGTTCAAAAGTCTGCCTCAGTAGTTCCATAGTTTGGTCGTCATTTTGGTCAATCCCTCTTCGATAATTATGAAATTGGTTACTCACCAATTCAGTAATATGATCTTGCCAGCGGACGAATCGTGAAACATGTACCAACATTGAGTTATGAACAGTCTTTTGCCCTCTTAACCTCCTAATTGCACATGTCAGGATAAAGCAACGGATAGCGCTTTTTAATGATTCCGGTATTGAAGATGGAACTTGGTCATACTTCTTATGTCGGTTTGGTACAAATTCTCTATAGTCTTCAATTCTGTTAACTATTGGAAGGACATTCAACATTTCAGCTTCCTCTTCTGCGACATCAAATCCGAAAATTTTATGCGGTCCTATATAACTAGAAGGTGCGGGGATATTTATAATAAAATCTCTCGGAAATAAATTTTCGTCATTTAGAGGAATAAAAATATTGGCAAATGGTGTCGCTGTGTAACCTACATATGCGTTTCGTCCAAACAGCGATAGGATTTGAGTAATCCCTCTGTTTATTGTGCTATTTACCTTAGGGTCATTGGAAATGTTTATTGATGCATTGTCTGCCTCATCATCAATAATCAAAATTGATTTATTTCTGATTTTATTGTCCGAGCCAGATTGTGCCGCAAGCCAAGAGTAAATTCTCCTCAGAGAATGTGGATTTTTTTTAATAACAGCTATTATAGGATCTTTTGTTTCGAAGCTTAATCCATTGGCGTCTGCTGCACCTTTTGAGAAATCGCCTTTTTCCAAACTTGAAGTTAACGAATGGGCCACTTTTCCAATATCATCAAGACCAACTCCAATTTTAAGCTTGTTTTGGTCCAAGGCTCTCATGTGCTGTGTATCAAATCCCAAAAAACCCTCATCAATTCTTAGTTGGGTTTGACTTCTAAGGTTGTTGTGCATCCCGGCCATGATTATAACAAGTCCAAATCCAGCGTCTGCCGCCTTACATATCAAGCCAGTGTAATTTGCTGTTTTTCCAGATTGAACTTGCCCAACAACGAGTCCTTTTTTATTAGTTTGAACATAATTTTCACTAGGATCAAAAAGGCTGTCTAGTATCCTGTCAGTTAGCACATCAAGCTTATTTATTGTTTCAGGCGGGAAATTCTTTTCATCTGCTAAATGGTCCCCAAAATCCATTTTCAAAATCTATATGAGATTTTTTATCGAGCAACCATGGACGGTACCTTTCTTCTCTTGTAATGATTTTGTAATCATCTTGTCTAATTTTATATAGCTCTTCTACCCTCCTTATCAAAAGCTCCCGATCATCTTCTTCATCAAGTTGCATTAGCATATAGCTATCTACAGCTTGTTCAACTTCTTGTATTGTATAAGAAGATTCATTGCCTATAATCTGTCGTATTATTTTAATTGGATCTACTTTACTCATCGCCTAAATGTTGAATGTATTCAGGATAAAAACTAAAAGGCTCTGTGTTCAATAGTCTGGCTTGAGCTCTTTTTGCATTCATACCTTGCTCTGTAAACTTCATAAAGAGCATTTTAATTGTTTCTATTAGTTGGTCATGATTTGCCCCCTCAAAAGGTTTACCATGCGGACTTTCGTTTTCATTTTCTTGTAAGGTTATTAGAGGAACAGGAACGGTTTCTTCAATAAACTTTAATAACTGTTCAAGCTTTGTTGAAGTGTCATTCGATAATTCATTTTTTATTACTTCAATTAATGGATGCAATCTATTTATTTTATAAAACCTTTTACTATGTCTAACCTTTTCCTCCCAGAATGGAGAATAATCATCTTTAGATAATTTTCTTTTAATTGTTTTACCTCTATGACGATAAACTTGGATTGCCTGAGCACGAACATCTTTCGCTATGGCAACTATGGGTTCCCTGAAAATAATAGGAGGTCTTGCAATTGATTTTTTAATATCAATTTGCCATTCAGCGTCAAAATTATTTGGTAAGT
>Ga0206131_10003103_pt1 | contig 19387 bp, 30 predicted proteins | sample Helgoland_Spring_FD_148636 | JGI IMG/M metagenome (GOLD analysis project Ga0206131, IMG submission 148636) | Pelagic subsurface seawater microbial communities from Kabeltonne, Helgoland, North Sea - Helgoland_Spring_Bloom_20160517_1 | ecosystem: Environmental > Aquatic > Marine > Epipelagic ...
TTGAAATAAACGGAATGTTTTTACCGTGTTGTTGGATAGCCACGCATCTTGAAAGTATTGACTATCTACGTGAGAAATTAGGTGATGATTATGACCTTTTGTTTTTGACAAATAACGATCCTTATAGTATAATGGACTTATGGGAAAAGCATATTGAAAAAAGCTGGTTGACAGACAATCCAGTTCCAATGTGTAGTATCCAATGTGCTAGAAAGAAAAAGAATGACTGATGATTTAAAATGGAGTGAATATGATTTTACTAAAATACCCTTTGACGACATTGTCAGTGTTGGTCAACGTACTTTGCTTTATCGTGATCTATTTACTGTTAGTTGGTTATTGGGACGATTCTGTAACTACAAATGTTCCTACTGTTGGCCCTACGCACGTTCAGATAGAAAAGATCACAGACCAACAGAACTATGTTTAAAAACAATAGATGAGATAAAGAGGCAGGCACGTGAAAACGGATTTAATAGTTATCATTTTAGTCTTAGTGGCGGGGAGCCTACTTTCCATCCTGGCTACTTGGATATTCTACAGCATCTGGCTGATGACATAGACAACACAAACTATACTAGTGTACACATGACATCAAATTGTAGTCGCAACATGCGTTGGTTTGAAGACTATGTTGAAAGGGTTAAACCATTTCATAGAGCTAGTATTACAGCTAGTTTACACACAGAACACTTAAATACACGTGACAAGATGCAGGACTTTGCTAATAAGCTAATACTGTGTCAGGAGCACGATGTTCAAGTTACAATCAATATGGTTATGGTTCCGGAATGGTTCGAAAGAGACTGGGAAAATGCCTTATTCTTCCACGAGCAAGGAATCAACGTCACACTCAAACCGCAATCAGATCCAACGGCGTCTAGAGTCGTGGACGGTTATACAGAAGAAATGTTACAAAGACTGTATAACGGAATGCCGCAAATGGCGTACACTGAAAGCAAAAGGAAGTGGGCACAGCGTCCAAAACCTAGTTTCGAACTGCCGCCGTATACAATAGGTGACAATGACAAAAGTGTACCCTGGCACATGCAAATTGAGTTTAAAGATTCAACTGGCAAAAAATGGTATATGGACCAAGCTGAACGGTTTAATGCTTTCAACTTTAATAAGTTCAAAGGCTGGAGTTGTAACAGTGGGTTTCAGGGAATTATTATACGTGAACCAGACGGCAGTGTAAAACGCAGTTACAGTTGCGCAGATGTACCACTGGGTAACATAGAAACAGGGTTTAAACTGTTTGATGGGCCACGCCCTTGTATAAGTGATGCGTGTGTAAGTAGTGCTGACAGTAAAATACCAAAACGTAAACTATAAATATAATATATATAGGAGGATTTAGTATGGAATTAACTGAATTAAGCATTAAAAAAGCTGTAATTAGATCGCAACATTGTCAACGTAATTGGAATTTAGAAAAAGAAATCCCACAGGAAGATTTACAAACAATGGTGCATGCTATTACAAATTGTCCTAGTAAGCAAAACGCCGCATTTTATAATGTATATACTATTACTGACAGAGATACAATAGAGCGTATTCATGAGAAAACTGAAGGGTTCTATCATAGAGATGAAGAGAAAATGATTAGCAACAGTCAAACCCTTGCTAATGTATTATTTGTGTTCACTAACAATACAGAAAAGAGTAATAGATTAAATAAAAAACGTAACAGTTATGGCGACAATGAAGCCAGTGTTGGTAGAGATTTGCATATGGCAACTGGTATTGCGGCAGGATATTTAAATCTAACCTCAAGTCTAATGGGGTATAACACAGGGTGTTGTGCATGTTTTGAAGGCGACGAGATACAAGAAATATTAAATACTGAAGACGAGATTGTATTGCTTATGGGTGTTGGACATAAAGGCGACATCCCTAGAAGAATACACCACGCAGATAATAGTTTAACATTCCCTGCAATCCCAAAAGAAGATATAGTAGTAACTTATATAACATAATATGACAACAACAGAACAACAGTACTTGGAAATGCACACTGCACCACTGATTCCACTTGACATGAGTGCAAACATACCATTATTTTTAGAATGTATGCGTGAGTATCAACATGCGTTTAGAGCATGGGGAGTTAAACATCTAGAGCATCAACGTTATGGATTACCATTGGTAAATGCCAATGGCCAGTTACACAACAATCCAGAACCAGTTTGTTATCCACTGGACCAGTGGAATGCACACCTAGCTGATGATGAACGTGTTAGAGATCACAGTTTTCAAGTACCAACAGAGATACTATCTCACACGGCATTTGATTTTTTAGAGCCATTAAAAGATTGTATATTGCGTAGTTGTATACTAAAATGGATGGACAATAGTATGTTTTATCCGCATACTGATACCAAACTACAGGGACGTATACTAAGACTTTGGGGGACAGATAGACCAGACATGGTTAAGTTACGTTTTGATCGTAACGGCGTTAGAAGTAACCCTAGGGACGTAGATAATACTGAGTTTGATTTGGCTCCTCCAGACTGTGAAGTTGAAGCTGGGCGTATGTATTTGATTGATACAAACATCGTACATGATGCACACAGTTATGCTGATAATACATATCAATTCTTTCTTAGTTTTGATAGAGATAAAAGTTACGAAATTATACAACAATTAAAGTTATGAAATATTTTACACCACTAGATTTGCCACAGTATGACTTACTCAGTTGTATGGACGAGTTGTTACAACAACAAAAAATAGATTGGGGCTCACACGGACAAATTTGTATTAACACTACACCAGATCAGCCAGACAACTATCATTATGGCGATGCTAGTTTAAAATATGATTGGAATAATACAATTGACAAAGCAGATAAAGACGGTAATATAACACACTTTACTGTGCCGCTACGAGATAAAAATTTAAAAGAAAGACATTTTACACAGTTATGTACGGTATTTAAAAATACTGTGTTTGCTGATGTATACCGACAGTTAAGCAGTCAGTATACACTTGGTAGAGTTAGATTAATGACTAGTCTTCCTAAAACATGCTTAACTTGGCATCAGGATAGTACTAATAGAATACACTATCCACTAGTCACTGATCCAGGATGCCAAATGGTAATTGAAGATGAGGTTTTGCATATGCCGGAAAATACTTGGTGGTTGACACAAACAGAAAATTATAAACATACTGCATTTAATGCTAGTACAAATAATAGAATTCATTTAGTGGCAGTGGTTAGAAATGCTAACTAAACGTATTGACAATCAACATATTGTACAAGTAGGATCTTTTGTACGTAAATGTGAACAACTTGGATATAATAATAATTCCAGTCTACAACATATGAAATGGGATTGGTGCTTGGAGTCAGGTGCATGGTTTGCTACATACATTGACAACGAGATTATAAGTTTAAGTGGTATACATCCTTTTGAGGATGGATATAGAGCTTTATTCAGAGGTGCACAACTAAGATCACGCAACGTTGGACTTAACAGATACCACATGCAAAGCTATTGCTTTAGTACACAGTTGCCATTACAATTAGAATATGCTCAAGATAAACCTGTGTATATTACTACAAATATAGATAACGATGCCAGTGGTAAAATGGGAAGTGTTAACCGAACATTTTATCATTTAGCCAAACACGGTATTGTAGACTTTGTAAGAGCTGACGAAGTATTTTATACACAACAAAATATATGGAAATTAAATAATGAAAACTACAACGCTATTAGACTTTAAACATCTTAAAAAGGCAGGTGCAGGTTATTTTAAACACTTGACTTATGCTACATATTATAATATACTAGCACTAGGTGTATTAGTAACAGGAATAATTCACAGTTTTATACCGTGGCTGTTTCCTTTTACTCCTTACTACCTTGCCAAAAGGATTGTAGATGGCACTGAACAAAACTTTAAAAAAGATAATTGACACCGGTACAGTATTGCCAACCAGTGGTACCACTGGTGCACCTAAACGTATATTCCAACCACCGCATAAACTGTCAGCCGCTAATAGTGTAGCTAGGCAAGTGCAAGATATTACTGTTAACAGTCGTATACTAACAGTGTGTACATTAACACATGCTGGTGGATTGCTTGCACAAACATTACCTGCTGTAGAAGTTGGTGCTGATGTTGATATACAAAAGTTTAATCCTTACAGTTGGGTTAGACAGATTACAGATTATACACACAGTCATTTAACGCCTGATATGGCCCGTGCCGTAATGAAAACTCGAGGATTTAATACTGTAAACTTGAGTGGCATAACTGTTATGTGTGGCAGTGATAGAGTACATAGTAATATTATAACATCATTCATTGATCGTGGTGCTACGTTTATCACTAACTGGGGTATGACAGAAGTTGGACCAGTAGCAATTAATCAAACATTTAATCCTGGTGATACTATAAAAACAACTGAAACTATTATGGGCAATCAAGTACATTGTGATGTAAAAATTGAAAATTACCAATTGTATGTACGTGGAGATATTTGTGTATATGATGATTGGTTTGCTACTGGTGACCTAGTAACATACAACAATGGAGTTTATTATTATCTCGGACGTATATAATAATCCCAACTTTGTTTTTGTAAGTTTTGAACCAGGCGGACGAGGACACCATACAGGTAGAGTTCTGTGCAGTTTACCAGAAGTATACTGGTACAGCAGTGTTGACAACGGAGTTAATCCTTGGAATATATCACATAATTGTGGCCAGATAGTACAACGTCAGATAGCTCCCAAGCATTTTGATAGAACAATGCCAAATGGTTATTCTCTTCCACCAACATGGGATTATGTAAGTAATTTTGTTGATCGTGACACATATTATCAGGAATTGTTTCCAGTACAGTTTCGTAAAGCACAAGGTGAAAAATACTTAAATACACATCAGTTACTATATTGTACACACAGTTTACCAGCGGACATATTAACTCAGTTTCCTAATAGTCGTGTAATTAATATTGTAGCTGATGTTGCAGAGACAGTAAATAGATATATGCTGACAACAGCAAAATTTCCTGCGTATTTAAAACTTAAATGGATGAATGGCAGTGAAACCAAATATGGTAAACAGTTGCGTGAACTAAGTAAAACTCTAGGTGATCAGTTTACAGTACAAGATGTTTGGGAAATTTCAAATGCTGGCAGTTTTTATGAACACATATATAATCAAATTGACTATAATATAACATTGAGAAAACAATACCGTCACAGTAATGTACTTACAGTAGGGTACAACGAATACCGAAAGATGAAAGAGTTTATCGTATGAAATATAAATTTTTAAACATACCAAGTGTTCCTGATCATCTAATATTACCAGTTGAGGAAGTATTGGAACTTGAGAACATATTTGGTGGGCGTAGTCCTAATTATACAATACACGAATGTCAGGATGAATTGCGTGAGTATTTACAAGCTCTATTTCCTGAATGTACAAAGTTTCGTTACCAAACACTAGTACATGGTGTTCCTGTTCATAAAGATAGAGGACGCACCACGGCAATAAACTTTATTTTGGATACCGGTGGTCCAAACGTACAAACTATCTGGTACGAAAGTGACCAAACAACACCAGCTGGCAGTGTAGTATTGCCAGCAAAACAATGGCATGAGTTACAAGTTGATACTCATCACACAGTTATGAACATAGAAGGAAGGCGCTTTGCGATTACAGTAGCATGATAGACACAAATAAAATAATATTCTTTACTGGAGCACCAGGAAGTAAATGGAGCGGAACTAGTGTATTACTAGCAAAAACTCCAATGATTGACGTTAACATTAGTGATAGAACTCCAGAGCGAGAATATGATCATGGACCACAGTTTAATGGTGTTAAACACTTGGGTGCGTATTTTGGCCCTGGGTTTGAGTTTGGTGAATGGTTTCATGAATTATATACAGGAAAGTATACTCGTGAACAAGTAATTGCTGAAATAGAACGTGCATATCCAGAACATGATGGATATATTATGGTAAAATGTCATCAGTTTGTTTACAGTTTAGATTGGATTGCTGAGACATTTCCTGAAAGTAAAATTATGATTGTAATGCGACATCCAGAAGCCTGTTGGGATGGCTGGTATGGTGTTGGGGGTATTGATATACCTTATCCTGATTATACTAAGTTTTATAAAACAAACGAACAGGCAAAAGAATTAATTAATCATGAATGTATGTTAGCTCGCAAATGGATTTACGAACGTGATTTAGCAGTACACACAAGTACCCCTAGACACTGGCGTGACATCTGGCGTCTTAAAGATGACGAAGAAAATACCCAATATAATCATAGTTTAATTGGTTACCATGATAAAAATACGAACCCAACTGAACGTTTGCGTTATGATGTACAAATTAGTTATTACAATTTTGAGAAAAAATAATTATGAAAGCAATTGTTGTAATTGAATCTCAAATTGCTGAAGTTAAATGGATGGCTGACGTAGCTGTAAACTATAGTCAATTAAGTTTTGACTTTAGCCAGCTTTCACGCATTAATGCACCTGATTATGATTTTTATACAGTCAGTGATGTTAGTGATATTTACCAATTAACACAGTATGAATATGTAATTGTAATTGAAGCTGGCACAATGTTAGGATACACTTACTTCGAACGTCAAATAGCAAAACAAATTACCAGAGAGTCAGAGTATTATCGTTGGCCCAATAATACAACAGCATTTGTTTGGTGCCCAATAGGTGATGGAGAATCGGTGTTAAACACTGGGTACACACTGCCTGTGGTTGATCCTAGTACTCCAGATACATTTAGTTTAACACATGACCGTGCAATAGAAATGTTGATTAGTCAAAGTAATATTAGTTATATTATACATAATGAAATCCCAGATCCGCAGCCCAGTACACAGCCGCTACAGTGGGCTATGACTATGAGCAGTGGGTTTTATATAAATTATATATTACACAACACAGGGTTTACCACAGACTGTGAGATACACCATGTAGATATTAGCAGGCTTAGTTTAAAGGTTAGAAAATATACTATTGACAATTGGGATGGAATCAATTATTATAATTGGATGGATCATTTGTATCAAAAGTTTCCACTATTGGAAGCATACAATGGTCCAGATAGATTTCACAGTCATGACCCAGCAGCCCGTGAGTGTTGGCAACATGTTATAACGACATTCAGTGAAGAGGGCTGGCAAGAACATTGGAAAAAATATACCCAATTAAAACATCACTATCATAATTGTAATTTGGGAGACAATACTAAGTTTGCTCAAATAATTAATAGTAAGCATTCTCCCACTAACAAAGTTAGTGCGTTTTGGTGGAATGGTGCACTCAAGAGACTTCCAGCAAACCTCTTAAAGACTAGTGCGCAAAGTACACAAATGGCTAGACAGTTTTTAAACACTCTAAAAACAGCCAATCCAGAGCTGTTGGCGTATGGTAGTGATCATTGTGGTACGGAGTTTAATGGATGTACGGTGACTGAGGCACATACACAATGCAAAGATAGCAGGAAGATATTATGGAAACAAGTATAATTCCACAGTATGAAAGACTGGGTGTAAACTTTAGTGGTGGAACAGATAGTACACTGCTACTTTATATGCTTAATATTTCACATCCCAACACTGAGTTAATTATATATACTGGTACTCGAGAAGATGACGGACAATATAATATACCATATACCAAAAACGTTCTCGATGTATTACAGTTAACAAATTTAAAACAGCATGTTTTTGGAACATGGAAAAACAGAGCACACGGTCGAGGAGAACGTGATGCATTCCGTGCTAGTTTAAATGCGGAATATCAGATACAAGCATGGGCTAATGGCTTTACTCTTAATCCTAAAGTATACTTAGGATCAGGAAGAGATAAACGTCGTGATGTTGTACAAGAGTTTGTATCTATAAATAATGACAATGGTTACAAAACATATCGACCATTTGTAGAATTGACTAAAAAACACATTGCTGACAGGTATAATTCACTAGGAATACGTGATACATTGTTGCCATTAACTATTAGTTGTGAAGCAATGTCACCGCCTAGACCTTGTCAACTGTGTTATAACTGTCGTGAAAAGTACTGGGGATTTGGGGAATATTAACGTGAAATTAGACCTTATTATGTGTGCATTACCGCCTGTAGTAGTACAAGGACCTTTATTGGCACCTTATCTGCTTAAAGGTTATCTGTCTGATAAAGGTTACAACGTGGACGCCATTGACTTAAACATGGACTTATGGCAACGGTTGGGTATAGAGTTACAGCCAATCGGAAGTAATATGGACTTGTGGAAAAAAATAGACTTTGACAATGACACAGAAGAACTAATCCAAACAAAGAATTTTAGAAGTAGAAAACGTTTTAAAAAACTACATGAAAATATACTTGAGCCAATTATTACTGACTGGGCAAGAATGCTTGTTGACAAAAATGCAAATTGGATTGGTCTAAGTATGTTTAGTAAGTATGCATATTTGGTAGTTGAACATCTGATAGTTGAAATAAAACGCATTAGTCCAACCCAAAAAATTGTACTAGGAGGTCCTGGAACAAAGCATGCTATTAGTGAACTTAACAAGCGTGACATATATGTAGATAGTCATACTGTTGGTGCAGGTGAAGTTTATCTAGAAAAATTACTAGCTGGTGAAGTGCCAGAAACGTTGGCTAACAGAATGTTTCCACAAATTGTTACAACGTATCCAGACTATAGCGATGTTGACTGGAGTGGGTATCCACTACACAAGCGTGGGTATATGGCGTTTGTTATGGGAAGTAAAGGATGTGTTCGAGATTGTACATTTTGCAATATTAAATCAGAATACGGAAAATTCTCATTTAGAGACGGAAAACATATTGCACATGAATTAATTCACAATTACGAAAAATACGGAATAAAACATTTTACATTTTCAGACAGTTTAATAAACGGCTCAATGTTACACTTGCGTGGCATGTGTCGTGAACTTATAAAATATTATAAACTTAAAGGTATAGAACCATTTAGTTGGGCTGGGCAGTTTATTATTAAACCACGACATCAGATGCCACTGGATGATTATAAGTTACTAGCAGAGTCAGGTTGCTATTTTCTAAAATGTGGCATAGAGAGCGGCAGTGAAAAAGTCCGTGATGATATGAAAAAAGGATTTGACAACGACGATATCTACTTCTTTATGGAGTGTTGTCGTGCTACTAACATCGAAGTATATGCAATGTTTATTGTAGGATATCCTAGTGAAAACGAAGAAGATTTTATGGATACAATTCGATTAGTAGACTATCTAAAAGATTACGAAGACATGATAAGCATATCTACTGGGCGTACATTATTTCTTGATAGTGATAGCGATTTGATTAATATGCTAGACCATTACGGCATTCAGTTAGATTATAATAGTGAATTGCCTGGTCGTAGTTGGAAAAATGAAAACAGTGACTTTTTTATCCGTGCAGATAGACAACTTCGGTTAGAAAAACATATTGAGGATATTGGCATGGGTCACATATTACATAAACCGTTTGCTGAAGATATAGATGCTGTTATTGAAAGTGTTCGTCGAGAACAACAAGTAGCAGTCTAAACAATCAAAAACTTAAAAAGAAAACACATGCAAGAATTTTATAAAATTGAGTATAGTCGAAATCCATTGGAACAATGGAATAGATTAAAAACACAACCACCTGTTGACAAAGAGGGATACGATAGTTTATATGACTTTTGTCAAGCTACTAGTAGATATCATTTTCAAGAAGACCAGAGTGATTTAGATTCATTCGATAGCGATTGTCCAGCTGTAATACCAATTACTAGGTTTAGTGGAGAATGGCTTGATCAAGTAACTGCACTTAGTGAGCAAACTTCACCAGCAACGTTTAATAGTCGTAAAACAACTAGGCTAAAAAACAATAATAATTGGGAAGAAAATGACTTTCGTCGTTGGGGGTATGACATTGACGGTGGGTATACTATTGCAAATAGATTATTGAAGCCATCATTAACTGATGACTTACAAGACATTGTGCGTGGATTTGGGTTTGCAGATCCTGGTATTGTTAAGTTTGATGTACAAATGCCAGGGCAATGTTTTTACTGGCATTTAGATAACTTTGGCGGAGTGTTAAAAAAGCATCGTGGAGATTATGAATCAGCTAGTAGTGGTGATTTAGATCAGCGTGAAGTTATGCGTTTAGTAATTTTTTTAGATGATCAAAAACAAGGCCAAATGTGGCAACATGGAAATTTACTATTAAATTGGCAACGTGGAGATTGTATTACATGGCCTTGGCGTGACATTCCGCATGGTACTTGCAATTATGGACATAGTCCAAGACCAGTAATCAATATAACTGGAGTCGTAACTGACAAGACTAGAGAATTTTTATCTCAATGCTAGAAGAGTTGACAAAAATATTTCGCCAAGGCAGTAATAATTTGTCAAGATGGCCTGACTGTGCTGACACTATGATAGCAGATATAAATGCACTGACCCCTGAGCTAGTTTTAGATCTGGGATGCGGTGCAAATTTGTATAAGGCACATATACCTAACTTAATAGGATTAGATGCAGTAACAAAAGAAGCTGATGTTACAGGATTGATAGAAGATCTTCCTTTTGATAACAATTCAACTGACGTATGTATATGTATGGGAAGTGTAAATTTTGGAAGTCATGAATTAATAAATGCACAACTTGATGAAATACAAAGAGTAACACGCCCAGGTGGACGAGCGTATTTTAGAGTAATGTGTGATCACAATCATCCATTGTACTATCCATGGAATAAAAAAACAGCATATACTATAGCTCAGGAACGTAATTGGAAATTCCGTGATGGACCTAGAGTAATATATAAAAACACAACAGAAGAAAGGCTTGACACCGTTGGCAACAGAGGAAAGTCGAGGCTATATTGGGTATGGAAAATATAGAAAATTATACTGGACACGATTTAATTATTGCAACAGGAGCACCAGGAAGTCGATGGAGTGCTACTTTACGAGTACTTAGTTTTAACTCAGCAATAAATCGTACTGATGAAGACGATTCATATATGTATGATCGCATTGAATACGATGATCAAGGAAATAAAGTTGAGCATGGTTGGCATCGTGGAGCATATTGGGGTCCAGGGCACCAGCAGGGAGATAAGTTTGATCGATTAGACCAATTAAGCAAGCAGGAAATACTAACAGAGTTTATGCGACCATATACCGATTGGAATACTGGTATAAAAATTATCAAAAGTCATTGGTTTAGTTACCACTTGCCATTATTAAAACAGTTGTTTCCTGATGCAAAGTTTGTAGCAAACTATAAAACTGATGAGTTTTGCTATAATTGGTGGCATACAGTTGGCGGATGGAATATTACATATCCACATTACCATTGGTACGAAAATAATGAGCGTATGGCAAAACAAATTAGTATTGAGAATTCTCATATACGTGAGTTCTTTACAGTACAACACTACACACTTGAGTCAGCACTTAGTGAACTGGGTTTAGATACTGCAATGCCCAGTGATGATGAGATAGATGTAATAGACTGGAAATTAAAAAGTTTAACTGCTGACAATGACAAAAGTTATTATGACATGATGAGCATGGTTATAAGTAGAAATGAAATGGGAATAAAATGAAAATTTATACTGGAACATCATCAGCTGAACATCATAGAGTACTAGACGGTGTAGTATGGGATCGTAATGAACTACTAGAGTTTTATCAGCAATTTGATGAAAGTTGTCATTTACCTTGGAATGAATTTAAAAAGAAATACAACCCCAATAATCCATATAGACGTACACTAACTGATAAGTTTAGACAAATATATGCTCCAAATTTAGAAGGGCGTGAACTAATTGACTATCCTGTAGTACAAAATTTAATACGTCAGTTTAATTTTGATGAGCCATTGGGTGTTACTGATGTGCAAATACTGGCATACGAACCAGGATTTAGTTTTGTTCCACATATTGATGCTGAAGTTGATATTAGTATAATGTTTCCGATTGCTCCAGATGACGGCGGAGAACCATTAACTTTTTGGGAAGGTGATGATTTTAGAAACCCTGGAGAAATGATATATAAAGTGCATTATAGCACTGAGCATCCTACATTAGTTACTGGTAAGACAATTCACAGTGTAGAAGAAATGAAAGATTATCGGGTTATATTGCGACTAAGAACTGCAAAAACTAGTTTCCAGAGTGCAATAGATAAATGCAACTCTGGAAACTTTGTGCTTCCATTAATATCTTAATGTTTATTCTTCAGTTTCGCTAAGTACGTCACACGTAAATTTATCATTAGCAGGACGCTGAGAACGTTCAACGTCTCTGATATTTTGCATTGGCCAGACAACAGTACGGGTAATTGAAGTGCCCCCATCGTCTAATGTAGCATCCCAACTAACAACATTTTCACTGTGTTGTCCACATGATCCGTGTGCCTCTAACCAAGCCTCTAAAGTGTCAAATGTATCACTTGATGTAGTTGTAAGTCTACTTACGTGTGTATAAGCCATATTATTCTCCTGTTAGTGTATATATTTATACTGCCATAGGTGCTTTAATACTTGGCATTGGGGTATACCCTACTAAGCTATAATCACTAGTCTTAGTAGCAAGTAATTCTTCTAGTGTATTAAACTCAGGCATATCTAATATAGGACCTTTAGCTGGTGTACGTTGCAGTTGTTGCTGTACTTGTTCCATATGGTTTTGATAGATATGACAGTCGCCACCTGTCCATACAAATTCACCTACATCTAAATTGCAAATTTGTGCTAACATGTGAGTAAGCAGACTATAACTTGCAATATTAAATGGAACACCTAGAAACATATCTGCACTACGTTGGTATAGTTGGCAACTTAGTTTACCGTTCATTACTCTAAACTGTGCTAGTGTATGACATGGTGGCAATGCCATTTTATCAAGTTGATTAGGGTTCCAAGCACTTAGAATAATGCGTCTTGAATCTGGATTAGTTTTGATTTCATTAATAATCCAAGCAATTTGATCAGTGCCTTTCAAGTATGGTGCACCATTATAATATTCACCATCAAAGTTACGCCACTGAAATCCATACACTGGTCCCAGTGTTTTGTATTCATCGTCATTGGTATAACCAAGATCAACAGCTTGTTTGTTAGCGTTAGCGGTCCAAATGGTATTCTTATCTACGCACTCTTTGCGGGGTTTATCATACGTAATCTCCGCAAGACGTCTCTCGTCTGTGCTACCTTCCAAGAACCATAGTAGTTCTCCTACTACACTTTTCCATGCTAGTTTCTTTGTAGTTACTGCTGGAAATTCGCTATGAGATAGTGGGAACCGCATCTGATATCCAAAAACTGTTCGAGTACCTACTCCAGTTCTATCACTAACATCGTTGCCATTATCTAAAATATATTGTAGTGCTTCTAAATATTGACGCATTATTCTTCTATCCTTTTCCAGTGTAATCCACCATCTTGTGGAAGTTGCCCTTTATACTGTACTCCAGTTTCTTGATCTATTAACAACCATTTGGTTGGGCATTTAGTGACTACTTTTAGTTCTACTGCCATATCAATTGCAGGAACTGTGGATCCGTCTTTCAAAGTTCTAGTTAAGTTTGCCATCGTCTCTCAATTGTTTTCTTATTTTTGTAGCACTAATGCTGTGAATTTCTTCACCTAAGTCATGCTCTGTAAATGTATATCCTACACCACGTCCATAACTAATATCTATAATGTTTGGAACTTTTGCTATTTCATATTCTTTATGTAATGTGTATCCTGCTTGTTTCAGTCCATTAACAATATTGTCTCTAACAACATAGTAATCAAATGGATTATCATTTTGCCCAGGTCCAGCATCTTGGCCTTGAACATCTCTACACATTATGATTACTTGACCAGTTTGTTTTAATGCTTTTTTAAATAATGCTGTATGTCCATCATGCCACGGTTGCCAACGCCCAAGCATTTGTACAGTAGGTGCCTTCCAGTCAAACATTGTTAATATTCATCCAACGCTGTACTACTGGCATGAGTTGTTCGTGTGCGTTTTCAAACCATGCTTCCACATGATAGTCTACTTCTTCTGGTGGTTCAAACATATCATTTGTATCTTCGTATCTACCTCGAGAAATAGTATCCATCCATACTGTATAATCAGGATCAAACTCTAATCGTGTAAGTGGTGTTGGACAAACAAAATCTGCCACAGCAATTTTACCTGCCTTAACAACACCGTCTGCCAAATATTTCATTCTTGATGATTGTCGATGGCGACCTTCCAATGTAAAGTCCCAATCATTGTATTCTGTTCTAATAGCATCAGCATTCAAATGTACGCCGCCGATTAGATCTGCAAAAGGTTTTGCTAGTGTTGACTTGCCGCTGCCTGGTAATCCAAAAATTAGAATCTTCAACGTCTACTCCATTTATCAATATAAAGTTCGCCTTCACGCTGACTTGATGTCAATGTAAATAATTCTTGTATTAGTGTTACAGGTAAAAATGTATCACAGTCATAAGTGCCTTTAATCTGACTTAGCCAAATCTCGTCAATAATGTCTAAACTATCTGTAATCAAACGTGCTCCGCCAATAATCCAAACATCATCTGTTTTACTCATAGTAACACATCTTGATTTGTAAATGTCAGGACGAACTACTTCAATACGTTCATGACTGTTTTCTCGCATTGTACTTGATACAATTACATTATGCCTACGAGGCATGGGTTTAGGCATGTCAGGATCATCCCAAGTTGCTTTACCCATAACCACTGTACTATTTAGAGTGCACTCTTTAAACCACTGCTGATCTGCAGGGTTATGTGGCCAAGGTAGGGTACCGGCTTTACCGATACCCCATTTTTCGTCACACGCTAGGATTGCTCTGATCATCATCTGCCTTATCTAGTAATTTTTCAGTAAGCCCACGTACTTCAGACTCTAGCTTAGTATAATCAATAACGATTTCTAAATCTTGAACTGGACTACCGTAGTCTTCACCTAAATCGTCAACTGCCGCCATAATGAAAAGGATTATACTTTCTTCTTCAATTTCTCGGATATCGTCACCTTCAAAGATTACACGATCACCGTTCTCTAAAACTAATATTAAACGTTCAATAAAGTCTAATGGTACATTACCAATGTCGACATCACGTATGATATTTTGAAAAGTACGATCTTTTTTACGTATTGGCATTAGCAGTCATCTTTTTAGGACGGCCTCGCTTAGGTTTCAAGTCAGGAGCCATTTCATATGCTTCTGATTTAAGACGCTCAGCTTCTGCTAAAAAGGTATCAGCTTGACTTAGTAAACTCTGCGCAATTGCAGTTTCATCTAATGCCTGTTCTCCAGTATTAACTGCTTGATCAATAGTTTGTGATGGATCCAACGACGTTTGTGTACGTGGAGGACTATCAGTATCATCTACCATGCTATTTGAAATATCAGATTCAGACATTCCAGTATTCTGTTTTCTGATAATTTGATTAACTTCACTTAGTAGGATCGATGTTGATCTATTTGGTGTTAATGAGATTTGATTTGTAGGATATTTTTTAAGATAACCTGCATTGTGTAGTTTTTGCAACATATTTACGCCGTCACTAAACATGCTACGATGCGCAATTTCATAAAATTCTTTTGCTTCTTGTCCTGCTGGACTTTCCACTACACGTACCATATCATCATGTTCCATGTCTGGTAGTCTTTCGGTTTCTACGATGAGGCAGTTTTTGTCATCAGTGACATTACCACGCTCATCATAGATTTCACGAAAAACTACGATACATTTTAGGCCGGTATTGTTTACCTGACCAATATGTTTCATAGTTGCCATTGGAGTTACTCCTTACTGTGATTCCGTTTCTGCTGGTGCTTCAGCTGATGCTGCTTCACCTTGTTGTTCTTGTACACTTTGAATAAATGCTACAAGACGGTTGAATACTGTTCCAACCTGTGATGCCTCTGCGGCACGAAATGCACCACGTGTTACTGCAACATCAATTACTTGTGCGGCATTTTGTAGATCAGCAACACCGAGTGTTACCTGTTCTTTACTGCCTTCAACTTGTGGAAGCTCAGGTGCTGTACCATCAGTTGTGATTGGCTCTTCAGCCACTTGATTTTCATTAGTCATAATATTCTCCTATGTTGACTTATTTTAATTATATACGTATTTATTTATCATTATTTGAAGACATACTCATCTTATACGCAATTATGGTAGAGTAAAATGCTTCGCCATCAGCAGGTTTTTCAAACCAAAACTGATATAGCTTACTCTTTAAACTTTTTATATGATAAAAACCTGTACACCCACTGAAATCTAAACTATCAATGTCAGGAGTATCATCAAACTCCACAACATAACGATTTTTCATCATTGTCGTAATTATTCTTGTATCTAGTATCGTCATGTCTTGATCACTCAAGGCGTACTTTTGTTGTATTATCTTCATAATTATTTATGCCGCTTGTTTTTTTGCGTCTGCTTCGTAGTAAACACTTTGGCCAAAAGGTGCTACAGGCTTACTCCATGGATTTTTAATCAAAAACAGTGTATCACAGTAGTCTGGATCGCCCCAGCTATTCCAAGGTTCACCGTCTGTGAACATAATAAACTGATCTGGTTCCAGTCCACGTTCTTTCATAAAGTCCCAATTAGGCATAAACTTTGTTCCGCCGCCACCAGTTATCTCAAATTCTTTAATTGAACGTCCGTCATCATCAGTAAAGATATCGTAACCACTAACTTGGGTATCAAAGCACCATACATGAATATTATATCTTTCAAACTGATCCATAATGCCTTGAACTTCACTCAAGAAGTCTGTAATATCTTCTGTACTAATAGATCCACTAACGTCTAGTGCAATACAAATATCAATTTGCTGATCTTTTAGCATACCTGGCAACACTACACTATTAAACTGACTTTTACGATTAGGTACCATAAATGTAAAGTCACTAGTAAGATTACTTTCTAGTGTTACACGAATCATTTGGCGCCAATCCATCTTGGGAGCAGTAAGCTCACCAATCATTCGACGGATGTCCTCAGGAACATTGCCAACGCCTACACTTTGTGCCGCTTGAATTATAGCGTTTTTCAATTCATCGCTAATAGCTTTGGCATCGTCTTTATTAATCTTAGGACGACCCTTTCCATCTTTGTCATCTTGATTGTTTCCGCCTTCTCCTTCGCCCTCTACATCTAAGTGAATATCGAGTGTTTCTTGTGGAGCAACACCTTGTTGAATTAGGTCGTCGTAAACATTTTCAGTCCACCAATCATTTGTTTCATATTTTTGATCATATAACGGCTTTACTGTAGTAATAAGACGTCCAATGTTTTCACGTTTTAGCATGGCGTTAATTTTATAATCGCCTGCCATATTCCAGATTTGAGGATTGCGGTCGCCTCTGCGGAGGAAGTGTTCGTAAATGCAGTGACCGACTTCATGTCCAACTAGGAATACAGTTTCTTCTAAATCTAATTTGTTAACAAATTCTGTATTATAATAAAAGTTGCGGCCATCAACAGCGGCAGTAGGACACCAATCACTAGCTTCAACTAACTGCAAACGACATGCAATATTACCAAAGAACGGTTGCTTAAAAAGCATTTTAACACGAGCTGTTACTAGTTTATCTTGTGCTGATTTAAAAGTCTGCATAGTATCCTCCAGTTGTTACATTATATAATATAAACGATTTATTAAGTGTTGTCAACAACTTTTTTTATTTAATGAAGTAGGGCACCCGCCGATGCCCTACTTCTCCAGGATTGACGTAACTTAAAGTTACGCCATTTCAATCAGTGTACCGTACTTGGCAATGAAGCCTTTCCAGTTCTTCAGCTGATTAAACTTTGGACGGATTGCATATTTGCCTAGTGCAATTGTACAAGCCATAACAACCATCTCGGCTTCGAAATTCTTTTGTACAAACTCAAGGAAATTATCGAAACGTTTCATTTCGTCCGTTTTGTTATCAAAGCTATCTTTAAGCTCATAACACAGTGCAGTAGTAAGTGAATACTTGGCACTAATATTATCTGTATTCAGTTCTTTGACTTTACCATCAAGAATATCTGTAGGGTTAGGCAACTGTGCAGCTACTTGGCGGTGTGCCTTAAACTTGAGAGCAATACCTTCGCCAATACCAGCGGCAACCATGTCAGTAACTTCTTCTTCAGTAAAGCCGTCTACATCCTGAATTGTATCAGAAATAAATGCCCATGTACGTGGAGTAGCAAATGAACGCTCTGCACTGCTCGCATCAAAGTTATACAAGTCGTCCTTAAACGTAGTAACATACCCAATAACGTCTGGGTGTTGGTTGTTTACAACAGCCCAATCGAACCAGTCTTGGAAGTCAACACGTACTTCGTAGTGCAGGAAGCGGTTAGCAAGTGGCTTGGGCATACGATATGTAACACCCTTGTCAGTTTCACGGTTACCTGCGGCGGCAATAACTACGTTATCTGGTAGTTTGTATTTGCCAATAGCACGGTTAAGGATCAACTGGTAAGCGGCGGCTTGTGTAGCAGGAGCGGCGCCGTTAAGTTCATCCAAGAACAGTACAATAATATCGTACTCGGCAGCTTCGGCTTCTGTTGGAAGCTCGTCTGGAGAGCTAAAGCTCATCCGGTTAGTTTCTTTGTTATAGTAAGGATAACCTTTAAGGTCTGTTGGATCCCACAGCGACAAACGAGCGTCAATTAGTTTTGCTTTTTTGCCTTCTGCAATATAAGAATCTGTAATCTGTTGAAACGTTTCAGACTTACCAATACCTGGTGGTCCCCAAACCATCATAGGGCGCTTAGTACGAAAGTGATGCTTTACATACTTTTGAAGTTCTGAAAGTTTTACGGTGCGTGTTTGTAAATCCATTGTAAATCTCCTGGTTGGATTGTAATATATCTACACTATATAGATATTAGCGGACAGTGTCAAGCAAAAAGTTTACCCATGTTTGAAAATACTACATTGTAAGCATTTACTTCATATTCGTAGTTATCGTAGAAGTTATCATCTTCATCACCACTTGCGCAATGCTCTTCCCATACACGGTTCATTGCTTCCATACCTTCAAGTGCATCACCACGACCAAAGTTTGTGATTGTGTTCCAAGCAGTTTTGAAGTCTACTGTTTCTTTGTAAAATGATGGGATTCTAAACATGGTGTATTCCTTCTTTGTTTCTAACTATACATATAATATAGCATCAATACGTCTTGGTGTCAAGCCACAAAAGGCACTTTTTTCACTTTTTTTTGCTAAAATCAGATAAGTAGTAGTACAGAAAGCAGAATATCGCTTTTTGTTTAACGAAAGAGAAAGGGAGAAATATCATGGA
>Ga0206131_10003107_pt1 | contig 19374 bp, 36 predicted proteins | sample Helgoland_Spring_FD_148636 | JGI IMG/M metagenome (GOLD analysis project Ga0206131, IMG submission 148636) | Pelagic subsurface seawater microbial communities from Kabeltonne, Helgoland, North Sea - Helgoland_Spring_Bloom_20160517_1 | ecosystem: Environmental > Aquatic > Marine > Epipelagic ...
TCGTTATAACGATTAGTCATCATCATAATCTTTAGGAAGTCTTTTAAAGCACCTCTACGTAAATGTGGTATACTTTCACTAACTACGCTTATTTCTAAGTTAGATGATCTTAAAGCTCTATCAATAAGAATAGGTAGTATGCCAAACGTTTTACCAGCAGATGTTCCACCTTGAACTATCTTTTTACGTTTCTTAAGTTTAAGAAGTTTTTTAATTGCAGTTGTTACTACAAACATTAATCAATAATATTAAATAAAGGTTGCTCGGTGTTTAATGTGATGTCTTTTGTTTCTCTTGGTTTACCAGCGTAGTAGTGATAGAACATTTGTATAAACTTAAACTCTCCAGATTCTATTCCTTTTTTTAGAGCTGCATAAGCTTGAGGTTCTAATGGTGTAAGTCTTTCAATTAACTTTACCTCCTCTGCTTTAGGCTTTCTACCAGCAGTTGTATGTCCTCCGTTGTTTTTTCTTTTATCCATAATTAAAAAAGATTATTATTAATTATTTTTTATATAACAAATATCTTTTCTTTTTGTTATTAGTAAGTCTTAAGCATTTTAACCATTGCATCTATTCTTAGGTTAGCTACGTCTAGTTTTTCTTCAGGTATTTCTTTAATTATTTTAACTAAAGAGTTATATTCTTTTCTTGTCTTAGCGTCTTTGATACTATCGTATTTGCTTTGTAATTTATAGTAGTCTTCTTTTAATGTATTGTATCTGTCTTCTACAGGTATGTATTCTTCGCTATTTTTTATTTTTCTATATACTTCCATATATTCAGGGTTATATACTTCAAATGTAGGAAATACGTTATTAATACCGTGTAATACTGTTGCGTGATTTAATTTAAGTGTATCTCCTATTTCTTTTAAAGATAAATGTGTTCTGTCTCTACATATTTTAAAATATATAGCTCTAGCATAAACATTTTTTCTCTTTCTACTTTTAGCATTTATTTCTATGTTTAGTTCTGTTTCTATTAACTGTTTAATTTGTTGAGTTGTCATTTATTTCGTTTATATGTTTTATTATTTCTAAATATATTAAGAATTCTATATATTGTATAGCTAAATTAATACCTGCGCATTGTAAATACATTTCTTTATTTTCATAGTCGTTTAAGATAATTTTTAGTTCTTCTAAGTCTGTACCTTTTTCGTAATCGTATAATGCAAGGTTGTAAAACTCTTTAACTAAATCTTTATCTTTTTTTTTCATATAGATAATACTTCTTGCAATAAATTCTCTGGTTTAACGTATGAAGAGTTTTTGTATTTAAAGCTTTGTATAATATTATCTAATATATATTGTTTTGTTCTAAAGTTTTCTATGTATGCGTAGTTATTTTTTAATTGTACTAAAATATAGTAATCACATGTTAAATGGTTTTTTATTTTATCAGTAGAACAATTAAATGTATAAGATTTTTTACTTGTTGTTTTAACTTGATATTTAAAACCTTTTTCATCAGCATAATCTATTTTGTTATAATCTCTGTCTGCTTTTTGTTTAAACAATTGTTCGTCATTATAATTTACTTTAAACCAGTGTTCAAATACTTTTTCGCCTATATAACCTACGGATTGTTTTTTTAAGTTATCTGGTATTTTAATTTTTGCTAGATATGTTCTCATTCTGTTCCTGCTATTATATGATCTGTATTTTTTACAAAGTTGTTATTAATCATTTTACCTTTTCTGTTTGCTATTTCTAACCAAGCTCCTTCTATTGCTGATTCTATTTTAAATCCTCCAAGTTCAGATAAAGAAGTTAATACTACAATAATATCTCCAACAGCGTCTGACATTTCTAACTTGTCTTGTTTTAATATTGCTTCTGCTAATTCACCGCATTCTTCTTGAAGTTTTATGTATTGTGTTTTTACATCTCCTTTATCTAGTATGCCTTTATCTTTGGCCCAATTTCTTATTTCGTTAAATTTCATGTTATTTTATTTTTTATGTTATTATATAAATGTAAGTTGTGTGCAAAATGGTAGTAAGTTCCTATCTCAATAGATAACCTCTTAGCAACTAATTCTTGTAACATTGAGAATTGATATTGATCATTACAAAAACCATACCAGATGTCATTAGAACGCATCAAAACTGACATGTTTAACTTATTGTCTAGTATTGTAAACTGTACTGCATAAGTACATGGAGTATCTTTTGTATATGATCCCCACTCTTTAGCATCATATATACTTATTGCCGCTTGTCTAGTATTAGAGTTTTGTCTAAGCGTAGCACATACATAGTCTATTTGATTATTACGTTGCCATTGATAACCATAATTAGAATTAACATTACGATTCTTATCGGCCATTTTTTCCCATATAGGTGGTATCTTACCGTAAATATCACCTAATTTGTCTATGCTACGATCACCTGACTTATACCATTCCCATTCAGCTTTAGCATATTCTAAGCTCCAATTACGCTCTTTGTTTGTAATGTAATTATCCATAGGATTTTTTATTGTAAAACCTATATTGAACAAAGCTTTTGTATTATCAAAGTCTACACCATAAACTAATATTCTATTAAGTTGATAAGCATAAGCATCTTCTGCGTTTTCAAAAATTGTTTTAATCATATTTTTAAATCTTTTAAGTCATTCCAATCTCTATAAGAATTTATTTTAAGTTTATTAATAGTAGGTTTATTTGCATTACCAGCTACACTAAAAAACCAATCTCCTTTTTTTCCATATTTACACATATAGTGCCACCCTTTTGAATCATAGCTTGACTCGCAATTAAATTTATCTGGTATTAAATCTGAAAGACTATTAAAAGGTTTATGATAACTATAAAAATCAGCACGACCTAATTCCCCTTGTTGTATATTTCTAGCAACAGCAACTGCTTTAAATTTTGTGTCAGGTAAAGCTATTTGCATAGATCTTTGTAAAACACCTGTGCTAATTACACTCCACATTGTTTCAGGATGTTTATTATTTTTAAAAAAATCATAAATAACTCTTACTCCTCCTGCAATAACATGTAGATGATTTAAACCTAATGGAATAAAAAATGCACTAATTTTGTCGGCATATTCTTTTGCATACTTATTAGCATTTGGCATAGCAGCTATTCTAACAAATTTTGCCTCTGCACCTAACTCAATACAAAGAGCTTGATGATCACTAACTTCTTTTGAAGCTGGCATTATTAATGTTAACTTCATATTATACTCTTTACATAACCAAGCTAAAGAGATACCTGCATAACCTCTTCTAGGTTGAACATATACTATATGTTTGACGCCTAACTCTTGTAGTCGCTGCATTAAAAACTCTGCTGATCTGGCTTTATATCCAACACTGCAAGCTTCTGATTCATCTATTACGTTAAATCCATTTATTTGTTTAACTACAAAAGGTTTAAATGAAGATTTAAAACCACTAGTAATACTTAAATATTCTTCTAGAGTATATTTATTTAAGTCTTTATTTTCTATGTAAGTTTGTTTATTTAGAAACATTGTTATAATATTTTATTCCGTTATTATATTCTATATGATGTTTGCTTTGGAAATTATTTTTGTATCTTATAAAATCACAAGCCACATCTTCCATGTCGTATTTAAAACTATGGCCGCCTGTCAAATCACATAAGTGGTCAAGACAATCGTTAGTTGTTTTTATATTAGAACCTATTCCTTTTGTCTCAGGAAATATCTCTTTTAAACATTTTCTAGCGTTAGATCCAATGTAAACTCTACTATCTCTAGTTATTGTTTCAGGGAAATATTCAGCTAAGTCCATTGCGAATGCACATAAAACAAAATTTTGTCTTTTATATCCTCTTCTTAATAACCAATCATTACCTAAATCTACTACTTCATATATTTCAAGGCCTGACATATTATCTAAGATATATAAAACTAAGTTATAACTATCATCTAAAATAAAACTTCTTAATCCTTTAGGAATCATTGGTAATAAATAACCTTTATTATCACTGAATTTTTTATCAGGTAAATCATCAATCCATTCGTTAAAATTATTTCTACCGTTTAGTAAACTGTCAACTATCCAAAAATTACCAAAACCATGAGTCCCGTAAGGATGATTAGTTTTAGGAAAATAATTAATACCACTACCGCATAATCTAAATAAATAACATAATAACATAAAATCAAAATCATTAACATCAGCATATTTAAACCATTTACCATTTCCTTTTGGATCTGTTTCTTTAAGTCTAATAGCTTCTAAAAAACTACTAAATGCTGCATATCTTCTATTTACCACATCATAGATAGGTACATGCCATATTAAATCGTCATTTATATCTTCTTTAGACCAATCATAGCCTTGATATAATCTTTCTTGATTTAACTTTGCTTTATTATAATAACTTTGGAACTCTTGTATCATTTATAAAAGTGTTTTTATGTAAGTAATAATCTGGTCTAATATGTACAGACTGCCTAGCTTCCATACAATTAAAATGTAATGGGTAATCTAACCACATCTTTTGTACTTTATATGGATGATTATGATCAATAGAATCTTTAATTAGTATATTAAATAAGTTAACTAAATTTTGTCTTTCTTCTTTACTACCATAAAATGGTTGTCCTTTATACATTCCTGAACCTGGTATCTTTCTTGATTCATCTTCAATAGGTAATAACTCTTGAATAGTTACATTAATATCTGGACTTATTTCTGCAATAAAGTTTAACAATCTATTAACTAACAATAAAACCGCTTGCTCTGGGTTTGGTTGACGCATCAAATGAAATCTAATATCTATATTCCCAAAATACAAAGTTAAATCAGTGGTATTTTCTTTATTAAAATACTTGTAAGGTTCTTTTAAAAAACCATGTAATGTTTTACCATCTAGCCTATTTATTCCCCAACCTGTTTTGTAAATAGACAACGAATGAGAGTCTCCTAATATTAACTTATTATCAATAGTGCTTTGACAAAATACCTCTTGATTCGGAATAGTTGTTATTTCTTTTCTTTTTAATAATGATCTAAAATCAATTGGCTCGTTAAATGTAAATAATAATCCTTTATACTTATTTAACTCATGTAAATAATCTAAAGTTTTTTGTTGTACACCTCCGAAAAAATTCCATACATCTTTCTTATAATTTATTCCGTTGTTAATAATAACAGTTCTAAATTCATGTATCCTTTTTGGTTCGTTAATTATTTCTATATCATAATCTGATTTGCTACTAGCAATACTTTTTAAGCAGTAAGTCCAACCAGCGTTATGTGAATTCATTCTAGTTGGTACGTTACCAAGTAGATTAATCATACAAGAATTATCTCCCATCGTGTAAGTTATTTAATGCTCCTAAATATGCAACAGCATCGAGCAGGTTATCTTCCTTATGATTATAAGACTCTCTAGATAGCTTTAACGCAACCATGCACATATACATGTCTTCTGTAGTTATGTCTTTACCTGTCGCACCTGATGCTATCATAGCAGCTCTTTTCATACCTTCAGAAAACGGCCCGTAAGTCCTTTCTTTTTCTTCTGATCTTAAATTAATAATTTCGTTTGCTTTGTTTAATATATTACTCATGTTCTTAGTTTTAAAAGATTATAACATTGTATGTATTTTAATTTTGCTTTTGATTTATATATTGTTTTAAATAACTCATATGTTTTTTTTGTAAATTGATAATGTGTGTTACAATCTTTAAATAGTTTCTTTGCATATGCTTTACCATATCCCTTACAGTAGTTTACATTGTCTGCACTATCTCCTACTATCATTTGCTCGTAGAAGTTATATAGGGCTTCGTAAGGACTTATATCTATTATCTCTTGGTGTTTGTAGTGATAGTTATACATAAGGCAAGGTAGTTGCTTATAATCTTTGTCAAGCGATACTATTATTACGTTGTTGTGTCCTAATTCGTCTGTAAGTTTTTTCCAGTACGTTGCTACTAAATCATCTGTCTCTATGCCATAAGAACTTTTTGTGCTATATATTTCTGCTATGTGTTCGTGCATCTCATATAGTAATTTAGGATGTTCTTGTTTCTTTCTGTTTGCTTTGTAGTTTGGGTCTAGTAGTTTTCTAAAGTTACCTTTGCTATTGTTAAAAGTAATTACTCTTTCTATTTGGTAGGTTTCTTCTAGTCTATTTACAATTGACATAAATATCTCATCAAACTTTCCTATAGCTTCATCTAGTATGTCATCAACACCACAGCAAGAAGAATACACTAAACTGTCTGCATCAAATAATACTACCATTTTTCTTCAATTATTTCTATGGCTTGATTTTCTAACTCATCAATTACTTCTTGTTCTAGTATGTCTATAATGTCTTGTCCTCCACATAGCACTTTAAAACAATTAAAATCACTACTAAAATCTGGGTACATATAACTACCATCTTGTCCTTTTTCATATTCTCCCACAACAACTAATGCTATGTTATCATATTCTATTGTTACTTCTTTTTTCATTTTGTTTTGTTTTGTACAAATATAAACAATTTTGTTAATATATACTATTCTTCTTTAAAATCTTTTGTTGCTTTGGTTAAAAAATTATCTATAACATCTATTCTTTTTGATAACTTTTCTATTGCTACATATAAAGTAGCTACTGTTGCTTCTAGTATCTTAAACCTTTCTTTAGTTGTGTATTTTTTATTTTTCATAATTCCATTAGTTCATTAATTACTGTATGCCCTCCTAATACTACCGCACAAGCAATAGCTGGTTTTTTTCCTCTTTTAGCATATGCCATCGCGTAAGCAGTTGCATCTATCCCGCATCCTACTTGTGATCCAAAAACTTTAAAGTTTTGTCCTACATACCACTCTGTGTAACACTGGGTATGTAAATGGCCTTGAATAGTACTTTGCATATCTGCTCTACATTTCATTCTTGCTGTTCCAGCTTCTCCATGAATATATTGAACATCATCTATTACAACTCTATCAACAAATTTCCATTGTGGAACTTCTAATACATCTTTATATGCTTTTATCCATTTCTTAGGTACAGCACTTGTTTGTGCCTTTCTCATAATTAAACGGTCATGGTTGCCAATTGTTACATGTGCTTTAGGAAATGTATTGTACCAGTTTGCTATTTTACTTATTGCTAGTTCTAACTCTTGACCTCCACCTAAACCATCCGCATCTGATTCGTGATAACTACTATAATGATTGTCTATAACATCTCCAATAAATACAACTCTATTGCAATTGTACTTTGCATAAGTTTCTTGACAATGTTCTAAGTATCCATTTAAACAAAATGGCTCGTGTAAGTCTCCTATAACAAGCACTCTTGTTTCTTTCTTAGTTATGTTTTCGTAAGCTGTTTTTTTGTTTCCGTTAATACGTGGTCTAATTTCCATAAGTTTTATATAAAGAGTTTAATTCATTAGTTATAGTTCTTATACAACTCCCACAAGATGTCATTACTTTTTTATCATTAAATACTCTGTTGTATATTTTTAATAATTGTTTTTGTTCTGATGGGTTTACTCTTGTTCTGTTTAATGCAAACCATTCTCTTAAATAAATATATTCATCTTCTAGTAAGCACTTTGGTCTTTTATATCTAAATGCCTTATTTAGTGCTACTTGTCTTTCGTCACAGCCACAATCTTCTCCAGCTATAAATTTTACAGCTTTAGCTATTCCAGTAGCTTCAGTAATCTTAGCAATGGTGTCTCCTAACCCTTTTGATTGTTTGTCATAATTTGCTTTCCATTCTTTGTACTCTTTAGTACGTTTGTCTTTTGGTTGTTTCATATTAAATTGTAATCTTCGTTTTTAAAATCTTCGTAGTCTTCGCTAAATTTATCTCTTATTTTATCTTTGCCTTTTTTTAATGTATGAAATATATTTACTGGACTTATTGAGGTATCTTTAGCCATACCTCTAATGCTTAATTCAGTATCTCTATATAATTTATAAATACTTTTATCATACCAATGCCAGTTTTCTAATTCTTGATCTATCTTTTTACATAATTTCCAAAAAGCCTCTTCTTTATCTAAATCATTATTATCAGTAAATTTATCAAAATCCTTTTGAGGTATTTCTATAAAATCTTTATCTTTAAAAAACTCTTCTATTTGTATTTTATTTATTTTGTTTTTTGAATTTATATAGCTTAAAAAAACAGAACGTATTACAAAATACATATAGCCTTTTGATATAATTCCATTATTAAATAATTTTTCTTCGCTTGCATACATATGTAATTTTATATAAGATTCTTGTACTATGTCTTCAGCATAGTCTTTTGCTCCTAATGTTTTTGCTATTTGTACCCACTCTTTATGATATTTTGCTACTTTATTTAACCAATTTGCCATATTTAAAAACTTACACCTTTTAAGGGATTATATAGATCTCCAACTATCTCAGGTAGACCTATGTCGTTAACTTTAAAGCTAAATGTTTCAAAAGCGTAACCTCTGCTTCGTTTGCATTTAACTGTTATCCAATCCTTGTTTACTGTGTTTGTTTCTAATTGTATTTGAGTCTCTGTCTTTTTTTCTAGTAAAGATCCAAGATGTCCTGTGGGTTTGTCGCTACCAAAATTACTATGTATTACTGTAATTATATGACAATTAAAACGCTGACTCCACTCCATTAACTTCTGCGCAACCTCGTTACTCTGCTCTAACGAGTTTACATCAGAAACCAAATCAGCTATGCCATCAATGACTACTAAACCTACTTTACCTTGTTCTATTTTTTCTTTTAAATAATACTCTATAAACTGTACTCTTTGTTTAAAACCTACTGTTCTTAAACCAAACGTGTGATAGCAACCTAAATCTTGTTCTTGGTTCATATCTACAACTCTTCTAAATACTCTTTGAGCATGAAACTTACCTTGCTCAGTATCAAAGTGTATCAGACATTTATGATCTCTATGTCCTCTTAACTTTCCACCAAATTTGTTTTTGTTTCCTAAATATACAGAAGCTAATAAACTAATAAAGAAAGTCTTTTTGGTTTTTGGTGGCGCTTGTACAAAACTAAAGTTGCCATACGTTCCAATCGGAATTGGTAATGTCTTTAAACCTTTTAGTGTTTGTATAGTTGTTTCTCCCATAGATATTGCTACTGGTGGATATTCTACTATGTCATTAGTATTTATTACACACTCTTCTTCCAAGAGTTGCATAAACATTTTCTGTTCTTCGGTCATAAAAAAAGGAGGGCTTTTACACCCTCCCAAATATTAAAATGGTAAATCTACATTGTTGTCGTTGTCTTGTGGTTGAGCTTCTTGCTGTGCTTTAGTGGACTTTCCGTCTGTCCAAACTACTTTGCCATTTCCGATGTATTGCTTTGGCTTTTTAGCTTCTCGTTCTTCTTTTGTTTGTGAATCAAAGGCTGATACGTTTTGACCGAATTGATTAGTATCATCGTTTACACTTATTGTAAAGTTATAGTAAACTCCTTTTTTTCCTTTTACAAATTTTTCTTTTGGTAGATTTTCTACGTTAATGTTTAAATTGATTAATGATGCCATTGTTTATTTATTTAGGTTTATTAATTTTTTTTTATCTATTTTATTTGTTTTTTTAAAATCTTCTGATTCGTCTTCACCAAATACTCCTAATTGGTAAAAGCCAGTTAATTTTAACACAGCTCTTGATAAAGCTCTTTTCTCTGCCATTTCAACTACATACCAGCTCTGGCAATTGCCCTCTTTGAATGAAGCCCCTTTTAATGCAGATCCGAAACTTTCTATTAAAGTATTTGGTTTTGTTTGTACAAATGCAATAGCTTTAATAACTGCAAAAATAGTTTCGCATTTTATTACTTCATAATTTACAGTTATGTTTTCTTTTGCTTGAATCTTTTCAATTCCTGATCTTGTGATTATAGTAAAAGTTTTTTTGTTATCTCCATACCCTATATCTTTTGTAAATATATCCTCTGGAGTTAATTCATACTTTTGATACAATGCTTTTAATTTTTCTCTGTTCATTTTGTTTTAGTTTATAATTTCTTTTACATTATTTTTAAACTCGTAAAAGTCCAAAGTTTGTTTTCTTATTTCTTGTTTAATGTTACTGTTGTTTAATCTTAATTCTCTGTTTTCTATATGCATTGAGTTTATATAAAAATACATTTCGCTTAATGCTTTCATATATTTATCAGCTTCTTTAGGTTTAGTTTTGTTAAACTCTAACAGCAAGTTAGCTAATAGTTCATAATTAGTATGAAAGTTAATCTCTTGTAGTGTCATTTAATAACTCTTTTATTACAATTTTCTTATATAATTCTGGACAATTTTTATCACATAACTCAAATATAAAAGTTTCTAATTGCAGAATTTTTTTATTTTTTATAGCAACCTCTTTTTGTAATGCATCTATCTGCATATTTTTAAAAGTGTATAAGTCTCTAACTGTTTCGTGTATAGGTTCGTTTTTCATAAGTTTGTAAAATTATTAATTTCTAATCCTACTCCAGAGCCATTAACTCTTTCTAAAATACATTTATTAAATAAAGAATATGTGTATGCTTTAAAATAATCTTTTTCTCTAATAATTTGACTGTCTTGTGTTGTTATTCTGTAATGCATATTGTTTTGTTTTTAGCTGTTAAGTAATAACCCTTCTTTTCTTAATAGAAGTTTAAATTCTTGTAAGTGTTGTTCTTTTAATTTGTCTTGTGATTCCCATAGTTGTCTTAATGGTTCGCCTTTTAAGAATTGTTCACCTCTTTCTAATAATTGTAATTCTTTTAATTGTTTGTTTCTTAATTTTTCTAATGAATTCATAATAATAGTTTTTGTTTTGTTATGTAAATATAATACTTTTTATTTAATTAACAACTATGTTTATAAAATAATTTAAAATAAAGCAAAAAAAAAGGGGCTAACCGAAGCCAACCCCTTTTCAGAAAACAAAACAAAACAAGAATTATTTTAAGTTAGTTAGTAATTTATTGTAATATTCTATTAGTTCTTTTAAATGTATATCGCTATACTTTGCTATTTCTCTACTTTTATTATGCATTGTTTGTGCTGTACCTTCGCCATATGATTCTTCTAAATAGATTCCAAATTTAAATTGTTCACCATACCTAAAAACATTACACCCACTGCACTGTACTTGTACATTCGTTTCATCCCACCTTGTTGAGTAATGCTTTCTGCTCATAAAGTGACCAGCTTGTAACTCTTTCCAATGCGCCTGTTTACCACATGTTACGCACTTTGCTATCTGATTTACTGCAAATCTTCTTCTAATAAATTGACTGAATACTTTATCAAGTTTTTTAATTATTGTTTTTCTTGATGGTTTTTTAGGCATTATATTATCTCGTTGTCTATTTGCTGTATTAAGTAACGTAAATCTTCTTTACTGAATTTACCTTCAATACTTTCTTTATATGTAGAAAGTTTTAAATCGTAGTATTCAGTTTGGTTTTCGTGTCTTCTAATTTTTACTGCTATGTTCATAGTATAAATATAACATTTTTTTATTTAAAAAAAAAGTAATACATTTGAAATTTTTAAATTATTATTATTTTTATAAATATATATATATTAAAATTATTATAAATATTAAATTAGAAATATAAAGATATATGAAGAATATTCAAATTTATCTGGCTACCTTCTGGTTTTTTCGTAAGACCTTCCACCAAAATAAGCACCGACTATTAAAGACAATAGTCCAGTAATGTTTTCTAAAGAATAATCTAAATACCAACCAACAACATAAGCAACTGAAAAGAACATTAATGTAAGTGGTCTTATATTTTTAGATAAGTTATTATCAGAATTTAAATCTGCTTCCCATCGTTTAGTTACCTCTTGCATTTCTACCATATCCATTTCTAGTAGTTTTAAAGCCTTTTCTTTGTCTTCTGGTGGTAATGTTTCATCTTTGTCTATAAGTCCTTTAACGATACCTAAAACACCATTAGAAGGTAAAGCATCGCCTAATGTATTAACAATACCAGAACCATTGTTAAGTAAAAACTTACCTACTTTTGTATCTTTAAACTTCTTTGCCATAACCCCACTTAAAATGTAAACAAATAAATATTAAATAAATGTTTAGTTCTTCATTATCTTCTTTATCTAATGCTGGGTAATATTCCCAACCAAATAATAAACCTCTTTCAATAATAAAACTAAAACCTAAAAACATACTATAATTTTTTTTGATAATCCCATCTAGCTCTTTCTCCTCTTATATCGTAATGTACAAAAGAATCGTACAAACCTAATCCACCTTGTAACATATCTCCGTTTTCGATAAGTCTTTCTATTGTCTTATATACTTCTAATGGAGATAATCCTTTTATTGCAATATCAGCAGCCTTACCCATTATATGTTGTGAGGTTTTAACACCACCGACCTTTGCATTATATTCTTCTGACCTATATGCAGAATTAATGTGTATAGGCTTTTTTAACTCATCTCTTAATACTTGTAATTGATTAGCAACTTTAACAATATTATGATATACATTTATAGGCATTTCACAAACACCACAATCGCAGTTACAATCAAATTCTTCTTTAGTAAAGTTTTTTGTCATTGTATTTTTTATTTAATTTCTTTTAAAACTGAATATATTTCCTCTATTTCTTTTTCCATATACTCAATCTTCAGGTCTTGTCTTCCATCTGCTGGCAAAGCACCTAATTCTCCTCTTGGCCATTTAATTCTAAATTCATCATTTAAACTTTGGTTGTATCGCAATCTAGCTACGTCCATTTGTAGTGTGGCTATCTCTGCTGTTAATGTAAACCAAACTCCTGCAATAGATAATATACCAACTATAATTCCAATTAAACTTTTTAAATCAAGTTGTATTTTAGAGGATTCCTCAAGTTCTAAAGCTTTAGACATTACTTTTTGTTTTTATTCATTAAATACCATTTTTGTAATGTATATCCAATAGTTATAGCCAATAATGCAATTTTAAGTATTATATCAATATCTGTTAATGATAGCCCTAGACTACCCATATTTATAAATAATGTTTTATAGTCTTGTATCATTACATTTTATTACCTTGATATGAAACACCAAAGAAGCCGTGAACTCCTTCATCTTCTAAATCTAATGCTTTATTTGCCCATCCATAAGGATGACTAACAGATGTTACTGCTGGTGTTACTACCATACCATCTTCATCTAAAACAGCTTCAGTATCTACTGTAGTTATTTCTGGTTCGTTCCATAGTACATCAACAGAATATTTGTCTGATAATACTGGAGCTTGTGTTTCGTTTCCTTCTTCATCATACTCTCCTTGTTCTAAAACTATGTGTCCTAGCTTAACAATAGTGTGTTTATGTGAAGGGTGTGAATTACCATCTTCATCAGTTGAATGAGGTAAAGCTGCTATTTTTAATTCTGCTGCTTCTTGTGAATCAAATTCGTATTTACTAATTTTCATATTTATTTACTTTTGGTTATAACTATTGGTTATTATATTATCTGTATAGTTTTTTTAATTTTCTTATCTTATTGTGTTCCTTATGTAAAGATTTACTCTTGTTTTTATTATAGGTGTAATTGTTACACTTGTGTTAATGCTGCTAATTTGCTATTTGATAATCTTGTATTGTAAAGTTGTGCTTGTTTGAGTTTAGCAAATAGTCTATCTGCATTTGCCGCATTGTCAAAACTAAATGTAGTAAGCGTTCCAGATGTATAGGTTGAGCCACTTGTATCTGTTCCCACTTGCGTACCATTTACATAGGCTACAAAATCATTTTCCTTGTAGCCAAATGCTAACTTAAGACTTGAGGTTATATCAGACCCAGAGTAATTTATAGAAACTTGCGTAACGCCCCCAACTTGTACTAAAAAGTTTATATTGTTAGATATGTTATTGAAACTAATAAGTAAACGATTTAAGGCAGAACCACTATTTAAGCCAATAGAGCGATATGAAAGGTCATTTGATAGTGCTGAATACTCAACATACATAGTCCCCTCTGTTTGCCCTATAACACCACTTGGAGTAGTTTGACTACAACTATCAGCCACTCTCGTTACAGCACTTCCACTTGTTGGTATATAAGAAGTAGCGTAGCTTCCAGCTTCTAGTTGCACTCCGTAAACTTCAATATCAGAAGCAGTTCTAGTAGAACCCCAAGCAGTTATATTTAAAGTAGTATTAGTTGAGGTTGCATTAAACTCTATTCTTTGCCATTGCCCATTGAGAGTAAATTCTTGACCAAATGAAACGTCTGAACCAAAACCGAAAGCAATAACTTTTCCAGCACCACCTTTAACGTACATTGTAGCAGAAGCATCTCCAGAAATACCACTAAAAGAATAATATAACGAAACAAATTGAGTATCAAAAACAACTCTTGTTGAATCTTGTTTTCCACTCGGACTTATGCCATAATTTAATGTTCTTGTAACAGTTCCACCATCTGTTGAAAAAGTATTCCAACCACTAGCATTTAAATCATTACTATAAGTGATAGAATTAGTTCTACTAGGCTCTAATAATAAAGCACCTTTAGTATTTCCTTGAAAGTCTATTCTTGGTATTCCACTACCTACTGTTTCTATTAAACCAGATTGATTAACTGTTGTTCCACTTGATGCTCTTGTAAAGTCAAAAGGTAGAGGTTTAAAGTTAGAGTTCTCGTCATTATACGCAAGAGCTGTTCCGTTACCAGTTGCCCATTGTCCATTACCAAATTTTAATGTATTAGCCATTGTATATTATGTTTAAATTTAATTCGTTTACCATAGACACCCAGTTTCTGTATGATGTTAATGTTTCTAGTTCTGCATCTGTTAGTGCTGTATCGTAGTAGCCAAGTTCTTTTGTCTTTCCGTAGAAAGGGTTTGTTGCACTTGGTAAACTAAAATCAATTTCTTTTAATCCACTTAAAGCAGATGCCATTGGGTTACTTGCAATTAAAAACCCATTTAGAAATACTTTAAAATTACTTGATGTATAAGAAACTGAAAACTTACTATAAGCATCTCCATTTACAGTTCCAATAACAAATGTATTTGTGCCACCAACTCTCATTACAACATTCCATTGATTTGTACCAAAATAAGCAAACTCAATTTCATTACTAAAAGTACCATCGCTTAAAGAAATTGCTGGTATTGCAGATGTATCTAATGTATTTAAATTGAAAAACAATACTCCCTCACTATCATTAAACACTTCACTATTACCAGAGTTATTACAAGTCTCTGCTGCTCTTGTTACTGTTGAGCCAGATGTTGGTATGTAAGATGTAGGGTATGATAAGGCTTCTAATTGTGCGCCCCATAAATAATAAACTTGACCAGCAATACTATCAGATGAGCCAAACCCAAATTCATAACCTATAACAACACTTGAAGAAGTTGTGCTAAAAGAATCTGATAAAACTATTCTTTGCCAACCACCACTCAAAGTAACATTTATATCTTTTATTTGAGCATAAGAATCTCGAGCTAAAAATAATTGAAATTTTTGACCTTTATTTCCTTTTATATAAACAGATAAAGTAAATGATTGTATTGCTGTTGTTTGAGTAAATCTTCTATGCGCATCGCTATTAGATGTAGTTACTTCAAACTTATCAGCAGTATTATTACCACTTGGAGATATTGTTTCTGTTGTATTAGCTGTATATAAAATTGAATTTGATGTAAAACTGCCAGCTCCAAAATCCTCACTATAAGGTATTAAGTTAGTAGAACTAGGCTCTAACAAAAGAACACCATCAGCACTATCTGTATAGTCTATTCTTGCTATATCTTGCCCCATTGTTTCTATTAGACCATCTTTGTTTACTCTTGTTCCTATACTTGCTCTTGCAAAGTCGAAAGGCAAAGGCTTATAGTTGTTATTGATGTCGTTGTATGCCAGTACAGAATCTTCTTTAGCTGCCCATACTTTATTTCCAAATTTTAGTGTTTGTGCCATTAGTAATTTGTATATAATTGAGATGTAATCATTTCTTGTAATGATGTCCAACTTGTTAGTGTTTCTAATTGTGCGTCTGTTAATGCTGAATCAAAGTATTGTACTTCTCTAGTTTTTCCGTAGAAATCATCAGACCCACCACCAAAATCAAAATTTAATGTGTTTAATCCAGAGTGCAAACCAGCAGTTGATGTAGATGTCCCAAGTTCAAAACCATTTACATAAAAACTATAACCTCCACTTTTATATTTAAAAGCAACTTTATTGTTATCTTTTATGTTAACATTCGAAGAAAAAGCAGCAACATCTGGGACAGACGCACTTAATTTATTTAAATTATCAAAATAAACACTCACTCTATTACTTGTAGTTCCATCGCTTAATCCTAAAAATCTAAAAGTTCCATCATCAGCCAAAGCGCTTATCTCTGCCATCAACACACCTTCTGAATCGTTAAACGTAGCTGCATCTCCAGAGCCAGTAGCAGTTTCTGCTGCTCTTGTAATTGCTGTTCCATTAGTAGGAATGTAGCTTGTTGGGTAAGAGCCAGCTTCTACTTGCGCTCCGTAGATAAAACAGTCTCCAATTGGATTAAAAGATAACCCACCAGAAGTTGTTGAACAGATACCAGACAAAGAGCATCTATACCAACCATTGCCAAAATTTTCTATTTTAGCAGTACCTTGAGAAGCAGTACCATTATTTGCAACAGTTCCAAATGTACCTAATAAAAGGTCAAAAGTACATATAACAGCATCACCACTTCCATACCTATTTAAGTTTAAAGTCATTATGTTTGAACCATTTGGATTAGATTTTGCAAAAATAGAGCCCGTATTTACTATTGTACAATCAATAGATGTTTGGTTAACTGGATAAATCCCAGTTGCTAAATTTGTGTATGCAGTTAGTGTTCCGTTTGGAGAAACTTCATTGTTTGGAGTTGCCCCAGATAACCAATAAGCATTACTAAAATCTTCTGAATAAGTAATAGAATTAGTCCTAGCTGGTTCTAAAAGGTAATGAGGACAATTAACTACTTTACCATTTAATAAGTCGTAGTTTAGTCTTGAATCTCCACTTGCTACTTCTTGTATTAGTCCAGTTGGTGCTATTCTAGTTCCAGTACTTGCTCTTGTAAAGTCAAAGTCTCCTACTCCATCTGATGGGAGTACAGAATAAAACTTGTCTCCTTGTGCTGCTGGTATTAATGCTAATTTTGGTTTTGCCATTGTTTAATTTTTTTATACGTCTAATATTTGTGTTTCGTGAATCCAATCAGCGATACACTTAACTGCTTCAACTTCTTGTCTTTCATTCATAGCAAATTGACTACCAAAAAAGTCTGGTTTACCAATAACTGAAGGTGCTGTTTGTATAGCGTTTCCCCACCAAGTATAATTGTAATATAATCCCCAAGTTCCAGTATCCATTACTTCTTTGTTTTATAGTTATAATTTATTTCTATGTCTAGTGTGTTCGTTTGTGTCCACATATTTCTTTTTTAAGTATTGTACTAACTTTACAATATTCTCTTTTTTTTGTTTATATCTTATAATACCCATCCACCAAAATCTGCGTTAGAAGTGTCTGGATATGTATCATCTTGAGTATTTGCGTTGTACTCTGGATACGTATTTTGATTATACACCATAAAGTCTATAAAGTTATTAGTGTAAAATTGTGCTATGTCTCTATATTTCTCTACTAAATAATCAACCTCATCTTTGTCTACTGTTACACTACTTTCTGATGTGTGTTTATATACACCACCATTAGCAACTGTATAAGCAGCAAAAGGCATATAGCATACTAATGCCCAATAAATAGTCATAGGCTTCACATACGTCTCTAAAAGTGTCTTATAAGCAGCGTTAGCTGGGTCGTTTATAGTTCCAGCTATAATTAATGCTTGTATCTTTTCTAAAAGTTTAGTTCCTAAATAATTTTGTACCTCTGTATCTTGTGCAATCTCTACCATATAGATAAACTTGTCTGGGTCTACATTACCAGAAAGTACAGAATACCTTTTAATGTCTTTAGTTGTTATAAATAATGCTTTTGCCATTTCTTATCTTATTTAGGGTATGCTCCTCTATTAGGCATATTCTCTGGCGCAATTCCAGCTTGTTTAGAACCTCTTGGGTTTTTCATATAACTTTTAGGAATAGTTCTTGTCTTTTTATAGTTTCCTAAATTCTCTGATGGCTCTGTATTGCTTTCTAGCCTATATAAGACCTTTTTCCATTTGTGTCTACAATAAATACCACCTTTAAACTTAAACAAGTCGTAAGACCTACCTTTATGCCCTAATTCTCTATTAACACCCTCTCTACTTGCTCTGTCTATGTCCTCTATTGTCCATACAGTACCAGCACTTGCCATATTCATCATATTTCTGCAAAAGTCTCTTTGAGAACTACTTGCTTTTGATGAACCTATTGCGTAAGTGTATCTTATTTTATATAATCCGTTTTTAGAATCTAAATAACTAAAAGAACTTCCTTTTTTCTTGGAAGTTATTTCATCTTTTAAACCTAACAAACCTTTAACTTTAGATAGTGTGCTTTTCTTCTCGTTTATTAAGTAATTTGCCCAATCTTCGTTGTCTATGTCTTCTTCTTCGTCTATTTCATCAACAAACACATATTCTTCTGACATTTGTTCTCCACTTTCTGCTAAATGACCTAATATATTCTCTGATTCTTCTTCTGTTAATTCTTCTTCTGAATCTGATGAGCAACAAGTCTTACTTAACTCATAACCAGTTTCTTCTTCAATGATTTCTTCATTAACTATGTCAATATCGCTAAAGTCTAGAGGTTTAAGAGTTTTAAAGTATAAGTCTAATGCTATATCATTAACTGACAAAATAGCATCTAAACACTCTATTACTTGATCTTGAAAGCATTGTATGACTATATTGTCAAATAGTTGTGTAGCGTTCTTTATTTCTTCTGCATTGTTTCCTAGTCCATCATTACCTTCACGTATTCCTAGAAGCATTGGAGATGTAACCCTATGACCAACGATTAGTTTTCTAAAGCACTCATCAGCTAAATACTGATAATGTTGAGGTGCATCGTTCAAAGGAATGTCATCTATCGTAGTTTTAGATTCTGAATTGTTATTAAAAGCTACTATTACTTTTTCTCCTCTGCTTCCAGTTAGTTTTCCTAGTACATCGCTCTTAATTGATTGCATTTTCTCTGGGTCTGGTACTCCATTGTTAAAATTGACAACTTTAGTGCCGCTGAAACCATTTATACAATCATTTATAAGGTAATCCCCTATTTCGTCCTCTAACACTGCGTAAGGCATTGCAGAAGACCAATCTGGACTACTATAATAGTACTTACCAGCTTCATAAGGCTTTAAAACGTACATTTCAACACCATTTGCTTTACCAAACCCAAATGCTGGTATTCTTTCTGGTTTTTCTGTAGGTTTTAGATTATCCCAATGATT
>Ga0206131_10003110_pt1 | contig 19371 bp, 24 predicted proteins | sample Helgoland_Spring_FD_148636 | JGI IMG/M metagenome (GOLD analysis project Ga0206131, IMG submission 148636) | Pelagic subsurface seawater microbial communities from Kabeltonne, Helgoland, North Sea - Helgoland_Spring_Bloom_20160517_1 | ecosystem: Environmental > Aquatic > Marine > Epipelagic ...
CAGATGATATTAATTGGTGTAAGGCTAATCTTATAGGAGATAAATTTATATTTGCTGATTTGCCTCCACCTGCAATCATTTATCTAACATCAATATGCAAACACAACATTATAGCTAACAGCACATTGAGTTGGTGGGGTGCATGGCTAAATAAAAATAAACATAAGAAAGTTATCTGTCCTAAGTTATGGTTTACAAATAAAGAATCGAGTCGAGATTTAATCCCAAAAGACTGGATTAATGTGTAATCAGCCATTATAATAATATATATAAATCAATATTTTCAAATCATGGAAGAAATAAATAATTTAAAATTAAACTTAAAAAATCACTTAAAGAATAATTTACCAAAATACCTTTATAATTCAAAATTTCAAGCTGGCGAAAATCCAGTTTTATACTCTGGACCTTACTGGGACGAAAAAGAAATTATGGCTGGTATCGAAACTTTGATGGATGGAAAGTGGCTCGTAGCTGGTGACAACGTACATAGGTTTGAAAAAAAATTTGCTAAGTTGTTTGGTGTTAAACATGCACAAATGGTTAATTCGGGAAGTTCAGCTAACTTAGTTCTATTAGCTGGCCTTAAAAAACATTTTAATTGGCAAGATGATGATGAAATAATCGTTTCTCCAGTCGGTTTCGCCACTACAATATCTACAATTTCACAAAATGGACTCAAACCTGTTTTTGTCGATATAGAATACGAAACTTTAAATTTTGATACCTCTAAAATTGAAGAAAAAATTACTGAAAAAACTAGGGCTATTTTTGTTTCACCAGTTCTAGGTAATCCCCCCAATATGGATTTACTCAAGGAAATTTCAGAAAAGCATGATATAAAGCTTATTGGAGATAATTGCGATAGCATTGGATCAACCTGGAAAGGTAAAAACATAAATGATTTTTATGTCGCTTGGAGTTGCTCTTTCTATCCAGCTCATCATATATCTACTGGAGAAGGCGGCATGATATGCACTAATATATTAGAACTAAGAAGGGAGTTTACTAGTTTTGCTTGGTGGGGTAGAGATTGTTATTGTGTTGGTCCAGCTAATCTTTCCGCTTGCGGTAGCTGTGGTAAAAGATTTTCTAATTGGTTAGAAAATTATGACGGAATTATTGACCACAAATACGTGTTCAATAATATGGGTTATAATCTCAAACCTATGGATCTACAAGGCTCTATAGGTTTAATACAATTAGATAAATTTAAAGAAATAGATGAAAAAAGAAAAATTTCTAAAATTAACATGGAAAAAATTCTTCTCAAACATGTAAAAGGATTATCGGGAGTTAAAAAGTTAGAAGATTCTGAACCGTGTTGGTTTGGAACTCCTTTTATTTGTGAATCTAAAGAGTTAAAATTTAAACTAGTATCTTTTTTAGAAGAAAACAAAATACAAACTAGAAACTATTTTGCTGGTAATATTTTGCTTCACCCAGGATATAAACATTTAGATGATTTCAAACAATATCCTTTAGCTAATACAGTTTTAGATAAAGTATTCTTTATAGGAGCGGCTCCTCATTACAATAAAGACGTTTTTGATTATGTTGACAAAGTGTTCTCCGAAAAGTGGTCAAATGAATAAAATCGAAACAGATATCGACGATCTTTTTGTAATTGAGCCATCAGTATTCGAAGACTCAAGAGGTTATTTTTTTGAATCTTACAATAAAGAAACCTTTAAAGAGGTCGGTATCGATGTGGACTTCGTTCAAGATAACCAATCTCTTTCCCAAAAAGGCGTTGTGAGAGGATTGCATTTTCAAAAGCCAAATAGATCTCAAATCAAACTATTAAGAGTTGTTCGAGGTTCTATTTTAGATGTAGCGGTAGATATCAGAAAAAACTCTAGTACTTACGGAAAATATGTGTCAGTTTTATTGTCTGAAAAAAATAAAAAAATGTTTTATATCGGACATGGATTTGCTCACGGTTTTCTAACACTAGAGGATGATACCGTCGTACAATATAAATGTTCCGATTATTATAGTAAACAGCATGAAGGGGCATTAATGTGGAATGACATTGATCTAAATATAGATTGGGGTATCGATTGTGAACCTGTAGTATCAGAAAAAGATAAAAACAACTTATCTTTCAAAAATTTTGATAGTCCATTTGTGTGAAAGTTTTAGTTTTAGGTGATGGCCTTTTAGGTAGTGAAATTGTTAAACTTTCCAACTGGGATTATTTCTCCAGAAAAAATAATGATTTTAATATAGAAGATTTAAGTCAAATACCTAAAGGTTACGATGTAATATTAAACTGTATAGCTAATACAGATACTTATTCAAATGACAGAGATTCACATTGGGACACAAATTACGCTTTCGTAAATAGGCTGATTGATTACTGCAATAATAATTCAATTAAATTAGTTCAAATATCAACCGACTATGTTTATACAGGTTCTGAATCTTTAGCGTCTGAAAGTTCCGTGCCAGTTCATTGTGAAAATTGGTACAGCTATACAAAACTATTAAGCGATGGTATAGTGCAACTAAGATCTAATAATTATTTGCTTTTTAGATGCACCCAAATACCCAAACCCTTCCCATATGATGAAGCTTGGATTGATAGAATAGGAAACCTTGATTATGTTGATGTTATATCAAATTTAATTATAAAAGCTATAAAAAAGGACTTAAAGGGATTATATAATTTAGGGACAGAAGTAAAAACTACTTATGATTTAGCAAAACAAACCAAACCAAATGTCTCAGTATCATTTAAACCACTCCATGTACCATCTGATGTATCCATGAATATTTCAAAATTAAATAAAGATTTAAGCAAACCATTTTTCTCAATTGCTATTCCAACCTATGGATACGAAGGGGAGGGGGTTGAATTTTTAAATTTTAATTTAGATATTCTCGCAAAACAAACTTTTAAAAATTTTGAAATTGTAATTTCTGATCATAGTACAGATAGCACTATTAAAAATGTTTGCGATCAATGGCGAGATAAATTAGATATTAAATATGTATTATGCGATAAAGGAAGAGGGGTAATATCTCCAAACATTAACAATGCAATGCACCATTGTAAAGGAGATTGGATTAAAATATTGTTTCAAGATGATTTTCTTTATAATAAAAATTCATTACAAATTCAACATGACTTTATAAAGTCAAATCAAGATATGACTTGGCTGATGACTAAATTTTATCATAGTAATAATGGTTTTGATTTTTATAATTTGTATACTCCTCATTGGGTAGATGATATATGGACTGGAAACAATAGAATGGGATGCCCTAGTGGAATGACTTTAAAAAATAAAGACCTGATATTTTTTGATGAAAATTTAAATTTATTCATGGATGTTGATTTTTATAAAAGAATGTACGATTTATATGGAAATCCTTATATTCTAAATGAAATTACATATGTAAACAGAACTTGGGGTGCTAGACTTACAGATACTATAACTCAAGAAGAGAGAAATAAAGACTATGAAATATGCATGAAAAAATATGCTTGATTTAAATAAAGTCACTTTGGTTTTGATGACTTCTGTAAAAATAGAGGAGTCTATAAAAGCACTTAAATATAGCGCTAAAAATATTAATTTTGGTGCAATTAAACTAATTTCGGATGTAAAACCAGATTTATTACCAAATAAAATACAACACGAATTTTGTCCTAAAATGTCTAACATAGATGAATGGAATTATTCAATAATATACAGACTGCCTAAATATATTAATACAGAATTTTGTATATTAATTCATGATAATGGTTTTATTGTAAATCCTGATTTATGGAAAGATGAATTCTTAGATTATGACTATATTGGAGCTCCTTGGCCTTTACCTAGAGATAGTTTTAGCTACAGAGATATTAACAATGAACTCATTAGAGTAGGAAATAGCGTCTCCCTGAGAAGTAAAAAATTATTAGATGTACCCCTAAAATTCAATTTAGAGTGGAAATCTTTTCATGGTTACTATAATGAAGACGGTTTTATTTGTGTAAACTATAGACACAAGTATTTAGAAGCTGGCTGTAAATTTGCTGATATAAATATAGCAAAACACTTCTCTAAAGAAATAGAAATTCCTGAAAATAAAAATCTAGAAACCTTTGCATTCCATAATTACAATAACTCCAATGCCAAATATAAAAATTTATAATAAATTATGAAAAAAGAAATAGTTATAGCGGCATATGATAAAGAATTAAATTGGGTTTCACAATTCAACGATGATGTTAAGGTCACAATTTATCGCAAAGGGAATGTTTTACCACTTTCAAATAGCGAAATAAAGATAGAACCCAATAAGGGTAGATGTGTGCATACTTTTTTCAAACATATACATGACCAATACAATAACTTATCAGATATAACATTCTTTGCGCAAGATTACCCATTTGATCATTGGGAGGATATAATTGACATTGTTAATAAAGAAGTTTGGAATGAGCGATGCGTTTTACAAATAGGCGGTTATTATGGATTCCATTTTAATACAATAACAAAACATGGACCAAAGGGAGGTGTTATGTGGACATTATCGCCATCAACACAACATGGTAATGGCAAAGTATTAATTTGTCAATCCAATGGGTTGCCACAAGATCGAAATCCTAAAATAAACGTGGATAATTATTGGTCAAAGTTGTTTGACGATAATAGACCACCATTATATGAATTCATACCTGGTGGCCATTTTGCCGTAACAAAAGAAAGTGCAATGATTAGACCCAAAGAATTCTATGGTAAAGTGATTAAATTACTTGAAAATGATGAGGCAGCGCCATGGATGATTGAAAGGCTTGAATGTTATATTTTTAACAAAAATTACAAAGTTAAATTATGAAAATATTAATTGCAGCAATGGGAAGAACTGGTAGTCATCTCTTACAACATATTGTAGAAGATTTAAGAATTGGCGATGTTAGGCACGCAAATCATAAAACAAATAATAATTTATTTACATGGGCTGATGTTGTTGTCTCCACAAAGAGAGATATGAGAGAACAAATTGCTTCAACAGTTAGAACTATGAAAGTGCAAGGTTTAAATCATAGATATAGTGGTAATAATACTTTAATACAAGAATTAGATATGTCTATGAATACATATAATTTCTGGAAAGACAAAGTTAATAAAACATTTTGCATTGAAGATTGGCATAGTAATCCCAAAAAATACATACAAGAAATATTAAATTATTTTAAATTAGAAAAAACTAATAAAGAAATTCAAACGATAGTTGAAAAATTTTACAGCAAAGAAGTAATACCAAAACACATTACTTGCAATAATGAAATAATGACATATAAAAAAACTTTAAATAAAGAAGAAATAAATGTCATTATGAAATATTTTAAAGAAAAATATTACAATAATTTTCAAGAATTTATTTATTTAGAGAATTATATATAATAAAATGATTACTACAGAAATGTATAATGGCTCAGGCCCTGGAGATCAATTATGGATGTATCTAGTTCCACGATATATAGCTCATACCAAAGGCTATAATTTCGGAATTGGCCATCCTGAACGTTGGAAACTGAAAAATCTAAATATTGACTTTGGTGAGTTAGTTGAAGGAGGGTCTAACACTCGAGAAGGTGGACCTCCGATTACCCTGCCCAATGGAATTACAAATTATTATAAAGAAAAGCATGTATATCATCCAGATTATCATGATTGTAATATCAGCGATGTAGACTGGGATACATTTAAAATAGGTGATAATACTAAACTAGAAGGCTTGTTTCATTACTCTTTTTTACTTAAAGAAAATGCTGAGTTGTTCAAAGGTTGGTTGGATTTCAACTCAGTAATCGAAAGAAACCTAGTAGTTTCAGGAAAAGTTATTGCAAATATTCGTGGTGGAGAATATAAGGGTGCTCCAGATTTAATTCTCCCTAAAAAATATTGGGATATGGCTATAGAAAGATTGGGCAATCCTCCTATAGAAATAGTGACTGACGATCCCGCGTATGCCTTAAGCTTAATTCCTAATGGGAAAATTTTTGAAGGCAGCATGATAGATCATTTTGAAAATTTATTTACTGCCGATAAATTAATTATTTCTAATTCTGCTTTTGCTTTTTTTCCTGCCGCTTTAGGCAATGCTTCGGAAGTAATTGCTCCCAAATATTGGAGTAGATGGAATATTTCTGACGGATTCTGGGCTATGGAGATGGATAAATATGATGGTTTTACTTATATAGATAGAGAAGGTAAAGAATGAAAATATACGATTGTTTTAATTTTTTTAATGAGTTAGATATTTTAGAGTTAAGATTAAACATACTAAACGACTCTGTTGATTATTTTGTGATTGTTGAATCCAGTGTTAAGCATTCTGGCGAAATTAAACCATTTTACTTTGAAGAAAATAAAGAAAGGTATTCAAAATTTTTAGATAAAATAATTCATTTTAAAGTTTACGACACTCCTGAAAGATTTGATAATCTGGAATCTGGAAGCGATGAAACTTTAAATCAAATTTATAATTTTGCAAATAATCAACCTCATTTTAGATTTTGCAAACATTCTCAACCAGACTATGGAAGAGATTTTTTTCAAAAAGAATGTGTTCGCAGGCCATTAGTTAACTGTAAAGACGAAGATGTCATAATAATTTCTGATTTAGATGAAATACCAAATCCAGATATTTTAACCAATATAAAGTCTTTAGATTTTAATAACATTTACCGATTTAATCAAAATATGTATTGCTATTACTTAAATGTGTTAAAGGAACATAATTGGTTCGGGAGTAGAATGCTTAGCTACAAAAGATTGAAAGACTTGTCTATTAATGAAATCAGAGGTGACAATAATTTAAGTGTCGAAATCAATAATGGTGGATGGCATTTCAGTTTTGTGGGTGGAGAAGAAATGGTAAAGAATAAAATAAAAAGCTACTCAGCTAGAGACTTAGGTAGCGATAGAGTTTTTGATTCAATAAAGTCGAACATAGAAAATAATATTGACCCTTTCTTTAGGGGAAATTTGCAAAAGGTTAAAATGGATAACTCTTACCCCGAATACCTTCTTAAGAATTTAGATAAATATAAACATTTAGTCAAATAATACTTTAATTTTTTTTATATTTTAATATAATATATCATGAGCAAAGAAATGGTAGGATTCACGGCAGGCAATTTTGATCTTTTACACCCAGGTTATATTTATACTTTTGAGGAGGCTAAAAAACACTGTGATCGTTTTTTAGTGTTTTTACAAAAAGATCCAAGCTCTACACGATTCACAAAATATAAACCTGTTGTACCTTACTACGAAAGATACAAAACTCTCATGTCTATAAAATATATTGACGCAGTATACATGTATCAGACAGAAGAAGAGCTCATAAATTTAATTAAGTTTTGGAAACCTGATGTTCGCATACTTGGTGAAGATTACATTGGTAAAAGCTTTACAGGAGATGATCTTCCACCAAAAGTTATATATACCACCCGTTCTCATGAGTGGTCAACTACTCTAATTAAAGATTTAATCACTAGGCAAACCATCAAACAAAACCCAAATATATTAAAAGATAATTAAAAATCAGAACAGTACAAGAAGCTTTTTCTGACGCGCTATCTAAGTACCCTAAAAATTAAGTGTAAAATATTATGTGCGGATTCTATTATTGTTATTTCTTTCAAGTTGTGTTTCAATAAATCAGCCCAATCCTAATATTTCTAAAATAAATAAAAATCCAAAAAATTGGGTTAAAATTTACGAACACGAATTGCAATCTGCGCGCGAAAATAATGATCTTGACGCATGGAGGTTTTTTTGGCCTGAGTATTTAAAAGAAAGATACAAGCAGAGAAATAAATAAGGTGTAAATAATATTTAATTGCATGAACTTTACTAATAAATTATCCATTGTTTTACTTGCTACGCAAAAAGAATATAATGCTGGCTTAGTCGCTTCCTGCCTTGACGTATCAAAAATTATTTGAAGAGTGTCAATTTGATGATAGTGCAGTCGAAAACCACATGAATCATGAAGAATTAGCCGCCCATATATTATATTACTTGCATAAGTAGTGTATAAAACTATATGAGCGAATATAAACCAAAACCTTTTACCAAGGAACTTGCCGAGCAAATGAAAGTCGCCATGACTGAACCATTTGATGAAAAACGCACATTGTGCAATGTATTAAAACAGGCGTATCGTTGCAGTAAAGAAGAGAGTTATAACCTCGAAGCAGTACGTGCACTTTTATTAGAATCTCTATGGATGGGTCAGCGTATGCATGCGAAATTATACGATGAACAACAACAACAGTTTAAAAGCGAGCACATTGACCAGAATGAAGATGAAGACCCATTTTCAGTAGATTGGAGTAATTTAGATGGTCGTAATGTTGCTCAAGGCAACTGGGACTAATGTACAACTAGAATCTTTTCGCCAAATTCCTAAAAAAACATTTTAATATTAATGAATATAACTTTGTTAGGCAATTGCCAAACGAAAGCGTTAAGCTGGTATATTCAGCAACTAGATCCCAGCTTTAATGTTAAATGGATATGTATAGAAATATTTTTACCCCACTGGGGTCCCACATCACAATTTAGAGGTAAACCAATTAATGTAATTACTGACACACAAAAAGCTATCAAAACTCTACAATCTTCAGATCATCTCATTTTTCAACATATCCGCTCCTCTGAGAATTATAACTTAGAAAAAATAAAAATGCATGCAAAAAATGCAAAATTAATATCAATTAGTAGTTTTTTCTATGATCCAGATATTGAAGATCCCAAAGCAAGCGGTCTAATGGGTATGATCGCAAGGGCTAACCGATTTAATATAGATATTCCTGCGCATAAAATGATTGAAAAACATGGACACAAAATAGAAATCGTTAGAAACAATGATGCTCCGACTCACCCTGGCGTTTTTTATTTTCTTGAATTGGTTAGGGAAATTTGTGAAAAAACAGGCTGGGATTACTATAGCGACGAGCAATACAATCAATATTTAAAACAAGGGTATCCCTTCGGTTAAGTGTATAAAGTTATGTGAGGTTTTTATTTTTTTTATTAATTTTATTTGGTTGTCAAACCAAGCATAACCTTAAACCTTCAGATACAAAATTAAAAGAAAGCGAGCGTAACTGGGAAGCTCTTTATGCTCGTGAACTATCAAACGCATTAACTCATGAAGATGTTGCTGCGTTTCACTTTTTTTGGCCACTTTATATGCAAGAAAGATCGCGTAATAAGTGTAAAAAATACAACACACAACATAATATAAACTGTAACTGTTTATAACTTAATGAAACACACTACTCAATTATCTATTGTTCTTCTTGCTACCCAAAAAGAGTATCAATCTGGAGATGTTACGGCATGTCTAGATAAATATTTCAAAACTAATGCTTCTGTCGATAAAAAGATTGATCTTCATATATTTTTCAATAAAGGAGAAGAGAGTGATTACAATGACTTATTAGATTATCAAAATTGCGAAAATGTAAATGAAGTAAAAATAAAATCACAGAAATTACAAGGCATTGATGATTTATACCTCAGAACACCAAAAGAATTACAGGCAGCTAACCTAGATAAAGTTCCCCCACTAGGCGGATCTAACGGCGCAAACAATCTATTTTTTGATAGCATGATTCCACTAATGCAAGAGAATTATCGTGACTTTTTAATGATTGAATGCGACACTTTTCCAATTACAGATTATTGGATTGATAGAATGATTGGATATTGCGATAATCATACTTTTATGATTGCTGGTAGTACATACAAAGGCAAACTTAAATTACCTGATTTTGAATTCTGGACTGGGCATCTCAACGGAGTTGCAATTTACAGATCATCTAGCAATCTATCAACATTTTTTGAGCTTTCTAAAAAAACCATTCAATATCTAGTCTCAAGTAATCAAAATCATTTTATCAGCTTTGATGTCGGCATGCATCATTTTGCTCATACTAAAATTGGCAGAAAATATTTTAATGATCGAAACATTCAACAAAATAATTTAATTGATTCACCAATTATTTCAAACTATTCTGTCCCCGAAGATGGCGAATTAAGCATTGAAGATATAAAAAAAGAACACCCGCAAACAATTATTCTTCACAAAAAACCAAGTCTAAAAGATCAACAAACACTTCTTCCAGTATATTATCATATCGCAAAAAATGCAGGAACATATGTATTGAGTGCAACTAGTTTTTTACTCGATCAATACTTGCAATCAAAAGATAAACAAGAAGACTGGGGTAAAGTTCAAGCCGCCATCGATTTTCCTAGCGGCAATAAATGCACTGCGTTTATTGCAGTTAAAGGAAGTGAGATTAATCATTGGCATGAACTTCAACATCATGCGAAAAATGCTATAGATAATTATACATATTTAAAGCCAAACCTTAACGGTTGTAGCATTGATTACTTGCGTGAGCTTGAATACCATGCTGAAATAGCATCTCAACCCTATGATCAATTAGATATCGGTGAAACATATCCAAACAATTTCAAATCAGAATTTTCAGACTTAGAATATGCTCAAAAATTAAGAGAGAATGCGGTTATTGCATTAAAAGAAAAATTCCCAGAATCAAAAACTTATGAAGATTATAAACATAATAAAAAAAGCATTCTTGGTCAAATTGCTATCGACTCTTTAACAAAAGAGTTTCCAGAATCGCATACCTTAGATTTTCTTCAAAAGTTACATAAGGAAATCATTCCTTCTGAAATTGAAAAGATTACAGAACAGAGCTTTTCTCCAGAAGAATTTATATCTTTTATTCATAGCAATGAATTACTTGTTTTTGCTGTTCTTATAGAGCCGCGAAATAGCGGAAGTTCATTCACAAAAAGTCAATTAGTTGGGTGGGATGATAATTTAGAGTTTATTGATAAAATTTGCGAATTACATAATCGAAAACCAATTAATTTTTTGACATTGCGAGAACCTTTTTCTAGGGCGAAATCACTATTTAATTACATCAAATCTTCAGACAGTGATCATGAGTTTATTAGCAATAGTTCCGAAGTTTGTGATTTTTTTGCCATTCAATCCGATACTTTTGAAGAGTATATTCAAACTGGAGAGCTGGAAGATAGTTGGTTTATTAGGCAACTTTTATCCTTATCATACAATCAACCCATTATAGAAGAATCTGCTACATTAGCCATCAATAAACTGAAAGACTTTAAAATCAAAGATATTACTCAAGTTGATTCTCTCATAGAAGATATTTTTTCTTTATCATATAATTTATCTTTTTTAAATCTATTAGAATCTGACACAGATTACAATTTAAATAAACATCAATCAAGCAAAACTAACACATTGAGCTTTGATCAACTTTCTTCCGATTTGCAACACAAATTCCTTGATATAACTAAATGGGATAAAAAGGTGTATAAATATTTTGTAAACTTAAAAAATGAGTCTCATCAAAGAACCTGAATACTTACCTGTATTTTATCATATACCTAAAAATGCAGGGACATATGTATTAAGTTGGATTAAAGCGTTATGCTCTCAGTATCATTTGTTTAAAAATAGTGACTCAGTTAATCAGCATAGTTTACATAAGATACGTCGAGCTTTATTAACCCTAGAAGATGGTGCTCAATTATCTTGTTTTTATTATACATCCACGACTATCAATAATTCAAATCCCAATTTTAATACGCTTTCTGCAAATGACAGCAGCAGTGACGCAGTTAATCTAAAAGTTTTTATTGACTGTATCGAGTCTAAAGATGTTGAAATTTTTTGCATCGCTGTTGAGCCATTAGTTATGGGCTGGAGATCAGCTAGATCATCTATAAATCTTCTTTTACAAGCATCTCCCAGAAAGTCTCTACTTGATTTTGTCGTATTGCGCGATCCTTACGAGCGAGCTCAATCTATTTTTAATTATCTACACGATAAAAACAGTTCTCATGAACCAACACATAATGCAATTGAATCTCATAGTTTTATAGAATACATTCATTCACTTCAACTTGAAGACAGTTGGTTTTTACGAAGTGTTATTAACATACCTGAATCTACAATTATTGAGCCATACCATCTAACTTTAGCTCACGAGCGTTGGTTAAAAAATTTTTACATTTCAGACATTACTCAAGTAGATAGTTTAATTAATAAAGTATTTAATGATGCATACGGTATTTCGCAATTGGATATAGAAGGCCAATTTTTAAAAAACAATATATATAAAAACGAAACCTCTTATAAATTAAAAATTAAATTTCAAGATCTTGATAAAGTCACTCAACAAAAATTTCTAGACCATACATACTGGGATAGAAAAATATGGGAGAGATATTGTCAATGAATTTAACATGAAATCACAAGAAATACATGAAATCACAAGAAATACATAAATTACTAGGAAACCATTCACAAGGAACGTATATTGATGTTGGTGCGTTTGACGGCATTAGAGCTAATAGTACAAAATATTTTGAAGATATTGGGTGGAATGGGATAGCTGTAGAAGCACATCCTAGTACCTATATCAAACTCGAGTCCAACAGAGAGTGTATAAAAGAGAACATAGTTATTGCAGATCATGATGGGTACTCAGAATTTAACTGGAGTGACGATGCACCTATGACTTCTAGGATTGATATGTCTGGCCAGAGGCAAAGAATACATGACATGAAGGATATTGTCAAGCAACAACTACCCTGCATGACGCTTAATAGTTTATGTAAAAAACATAATTTTACTCAAATAGATTATCTAAAAATTGATACAGAAGGTTACGATTGTCATATTATAAAATCAATTGATTTTAAAAATTTGCAGATATCTTTCATACAATTCGAAATGTGGGAACACCATGAAGCTGCAAATTATAGACTAGCTATTGAGAAATTAATTCATGCTTCATATGAAGAAATTACAGGTGATTATGATCTATCATCAGCTGATAGATACAACCGTTATTTCATAAAAAATGAAAACATCAATAATCACAATAACTTACGATAAGGATCTAGAGTTCTTAAAGTATAACCTAAAGTCTATCAAAAAATTTTGCCATGAATACCATGAAAACATTGTGGTTATTGATGATCACGAAAATGATTGTGTAGAAACTCAAAAATACCTTGAATCTATCGGTCAAAAGTACTTTATCAATAAAGAAGCAAAAAAAATCAAAAAAGGTTATATAAGACAACAATACATGGGTTATTATATGGATAATTATTTAGATAATAGTACAGACTATGTTTGTTGCTTGGATTCAGACAATATATTTACATCTCATCACAATCCTTCAATTTATTTCAAAAACAATTTACCAATCATGGGTATGACAAAATGGAAAGACATGCCTAACACCCACTTCAAACCATCGACAGAACAAGTGTTGGGGTATGAAAGTACATACAATTTCATGAGGAGAATGCCTTTTATATATCCTGTTTGGTCTTTTGAGAAAATCAGAAATTACCTTGAATCATTACATGGATGTTCAATAGAAGATTATTTTAAAGATATCGAGCTTTGCGCGGAGTATTGTATTTGGGGAGACTATCTTTTTAAATTTTTTAAACAACATTTTCACTGGGTAGACACTCACCAAAATAAAAATGAATGGCAAGAATTAAATTCAAAATTCCCATGCACACAATACAGTAATAGAAAGGAAGCTCAACCTCATCGTTACGTAGATCTTTCTGATCCAAAGAATGTAATTGCCAAACTATTATGTTAATATCCCACAAACATAAATTTATCACAATTGATATACCCAAAACAGGCTCTCGCTCTTTGCGTGAAAGTTTGTATCCATTAAATATAATAGACATCCTAGGCACACCGAATCCAAATGACGACTTCTATCAGCATGGAACTGCATTGGATTGCCGCAATGCTTTTCAAAAAAATAATATTAACTTTAATGATTATTACTCGTTTTGTATTGTTCGCAACCCATGGGACAGGTATTTTAGCTTTTTCAAATATTTCAAATACAAAAGTGAACGATTTAAAGATCCTAAGTTAATGGGTTCATATTTAAATAGCAAGTCTGATGTGTGGGCTAATTCTACTTTATACAAGCACTGGATAATTCAAGAAATAGACGATGGAAAACATTGGTCTGATTTTTTTGACTCGCACAAAAATGACCATCATGCATTTAAAAGCATTATTCTTCATCACAGACCCCAACATGAATATTTCCTTGATATGCAAGGCAAAATTATAGTTTTTCATATTGCTCAATTTGAAAACATAACGGAAGAATTTTCTAAATTTTGTCGAAGTGCTGGAATTGTAGATGTACAGCTAGAACATAAAAATAAAATGAATACATCTATTAATATTTGTGATTTGTACAATCAAGAGTTAATTGACCTTGTGGTTCAAAAAGAAAATGGTGTAATAACCTTAAAAGGTTATGATTATATCGCATAAACATAAATTTATATTACTTCATGCAGGAAAGTGTGCTGGTAGTTCTATTCGACACTGCTTAAATACTATTATCGATGAACCAAAATTAAAAATTTCTCAAAATCACCCAAACCTCTCTTATCTTCAAGAAACAATTTCAAAATCTAATCGCAACCCACAAGAATATATGGTAGTTAGTATTGTAAGAAATCCTTTTGATAGAATGGTTTCTTGGTATTACCATGCTTTGACCATCAGTAAAAGTTTCATCGGTTCTTTTGAAGATTTTTGCGAAACACGTTTGTCCGCTTATAGTGATAATTTAATTCCTCCTTACGAAAAATGTAATCATGTTATCAGATATGAACATTTACAAAATGATTTTAACACTTTTCTTAAATTTATAGGACTACCACCCCACAAATTACTCCATGTCAATCAAAATACTGATAGGCCAGTATGCCACTACAGTGAATTATATACGGAAAAATCTAAACAAATCACCTTCAACTACTTCGCTAAAGTTATTGATAGGTTTAGTTATAAGTTTCAAAAAAAATAAAAAATGAAAACATCAATTATAACAGTAACATACGACAAAGACTTAGAGTTTTTGAAATACAATCTGAAGTCCATCAAAAAGTTTTGCAGAGGATATCATGAAAACATTGTGGTTATTGACGATCATGAGAATGATTGTTTACAAACTCAAAAATACCTTGAATCAATCGGTCAAAAGTACTACATCAATCGCGAAGCAAAGTTTATCAAGTTCGGCTATGTTCGGCAGCAATATATTAAACTCCACTCTCATTTATATGTATCTCCTGAAACAGATTATGTGTGTCATGTAGACAGCGACAGCATTTTCACAAAAGAACACACACCAGAACTTTATTACTTTCATAATAAACCTTGCCTCATCAAAAAAACTTATGCATTCATTATTGAAAAAATATATCAAAATGAACTTGAACACAAAAAACATGGTTTTTCTGGACAAGCTGATCTTGATGTACTTGCCTTTAAGAAGTGGCAATCTTTAACCAGTAAGTATTCAGGCATTGATGTGCAGTACGAATATATGGGAGCCATGCCTTTAGTTTACCCAGTTGATGTTCATAAAGGCGTGAAAGAGTATTTGGAAAAACTACATGGCATGAGTTTATTGGATTTACTAAAAGATTTAGATATTATATCTGAATTTAATTTAATTGGTGCTATTGCTGATAAATATTATCAAGATAAATTTTACTGGATTGATGGAAAGCATCATCATTATTATAAAAAATACCGATACTCCTTATTTGATATTTTTGGACATTACAGCAACAGAAAACACCACCAACCAGCTAGATATATTGATTTAAATGACAAAAACAACCCAATTTCCCAACTATTAGACTCATGATTATATCCTTAGATAAAAAATTCGTATGCCTTAATCCACCCAAAACTGGAACTGGATATAGAGAAGGCTTATTACTTCCTCATACTGACTTATCGCATGTTCATATTAGCGATAAAATGCAAAACTTACTTGACGATTTGAATATCACGGTTGAAAGATTTCGGCACTTAAATTACTCACAGTCTTCGCAATTCATTCGATCTCTAGGTTTAGATGATAATGAATTTTATTTTTTTACATTCGTTAGAAATCCTTGGCATAGAATGGTTTCGCATTTCAATATGAGTGTGCAACAAAATCCAAATCTAGTATTAACTAAAGAATGTTGCAAGGCATGGATGCTTAGGTATTTTACACAAGAAAATCCACACATTTCTTATACTCAAGAAGACTTCTGTAGGCATGACGGCAGAGAAGTTGACCTTATAAGTTCTCTTACTGAAATAAAAAGAGCTATGGACTTTCTCAATCAAAAACTAAAACTAAATGTTGATTGCATTAACCATACCCCTCAACATTCATCATTGCATCATAAAATTTATGAATTCCTTGATAATGAAATTATTGACCTTATAGCAACAAAAGAGCATTATATTATCTCAAAAATGCAATTCACTTATTCTGAATTTAATCATGATCAATCATAATGAACGGTTCATATTCATTCATCCCGAAAAATGCGCGGGAACTTCATTGAGAATAATTTTACGCAGGAATTTTCGTGAAACCAATATTGAAAATGAACATGCTGGACACCTAGGCATAAACAAAATATCTACATGGGCAAATATGCCTCTTGATAAATATTTTAAATTTGGAGTCGTTCGTAACACCTGGGATCGAGTAGTGTCTTTTTATTACCACTGTGTCACTCATAGAGATCTTCAGGGTAGTTTTGAAAATTTTGTATTAAACTATTCTGAATTGCATCTGCCCTTTTTTAACATGCGAAGCAAGTTTACTATTAGGGGTCAATACATGATGGATTTTGTAGTTAGGTTTGAAAATTATCATGAAGATTTTTCTTTTATTATGGATCGACTTGGAATTAAAAATTTCGATATACCACACGAAAACCATGCAACCGTCAGGAAAAATGCAGATTATCGCTCTATGTACTCTCAACGAACAATTGATAAAGTTTCAGAATTATTTCAATGGGAAATAAATCAATTTGGATATAAATTTGGAGATTGATAATAATTTTTCAATAAAAATGTATACAAAATACACAGAAGAAGATATAGTTAACTATATTCGCGACAACAAGATAACACATTGGGTTAATTCTATAGGTGGCAGCAGAAGTGTTTGGTTTAGACGCGAAATAGAGAAAAATCCAAAAATATTAACGCACAATAAAACACAAAAATATAGCGCAACACCAATGAATTTATCGGCTCACTGCAGATTCTTAAATGTGCCATTAACTGGAATTTTTTGTTTTCGCAGTGATGTTAGAAATATGTTAGGTAGTCAAATTTCGAGAAATATCCACATAGGTAACTTTCACAAATTGTCCTACCCCTTTAATTTTGAATTTTCTTTTGAAAAATGGCTTGAATTAGTTCACGATAGGATAATTAGTTGTTCTCAAGCAGCTCCGATTGACGTTTGGTTAATTAATACTGATGAAATATTAGATAATAAAAGATTACTTCAGCAACATTTTGGAGTAAGCTTTGATTCTTTTCGATCAAGTAGCCGAAATCATATGCCCGAAGAATTAGTTCCCTACCAACATAAAGTTGATCAAATTAATGCATTATTATCTAGCCTACCATCTTTTCAATTCATACCTAAAACAAACAATAACTGTTAACATGCAATCATCTTTTTCAAGCGTATACACCCCTCGATTTGTATGCTCAACCGAATGTGGATCGTCCTATAAATTTTTACACTTCATGACATACAAAACAGCCAAAACATCAATCCTTAAGAGTTATGATTTTACCGTAAACCAACGTATTATGGATTTCAATCAAGAAACATATTCTTTGTATCCAGGATATTTTACATTTACTTTCGTCCGTAATCCATGGGACAGAATTGTTTCTTGTTATAATTTTTTTCGAAGAAAACAAACGAACCTCAAGTTTCCCTGGACTGAAACATTTAAAGAATACTTTATGAATGATTTTAGTTATTTTATTAACAATATAACTAAAATAGACGATCAACATGTTTATCCTCAATTTTTATTATTTCCATCAACTATTGATTTCATAGGTCGTTTTGAAAATCTACAGCAGGATTATGATGTGGTTTGCGATAAAATTGGAATGCCATCCAAAAAGCTCCAAGTCTTCAACTCAACTCCTCACAAACATTACACCGAATATTACAATGACGAAACTGTCGGGATTGTTGCGGAACTATATTCAAAAGATATTGATTATTTCGGATACAAATTTGGAGAATAAAATGAAAGCTATAGTCTTAACTTACGACAAAAATGTGCATTTTGCAGAGTTAGTTTATAAGATGTATATGAAATTATGGCCTGATTGTCCATTTATATTTCAAATCCCATGGAACAAGCACAAACGTTCATATTTTGAACACAAACCCAATATTAACTTAATTCACTGCCCTCAATCAATTCAATCAACAGTGCAATCATTACTTAAATCTTGTGATGATGAGGAGTGGGTTTATTGGTGTATAGATGATCATTGTCCTATAAAAATGGACACATTAAGACTAAATAATATCTTAAGTCATTTACATTTATTGAAGGATTATGATTTTGTCAGACTGAATTACCCTAAAGATACTCAAAAATTTCCAAACCCGAAACCCCTTATTCCAATTAAACTCATCAAAAATGAACCTACTTTTTTGCAATGTCATAGTCATCACTTGGGCTTTTGGAACCACCATTTCATTAAGGTTAAAATATTAAAATATGTTTTTTCGTCAGACTTTAGCGACATTAGTTGTTTTAATAAACTTATTCGCGATGATCGTATCTTATATTTTGCTAGGGGAATATTTCCAAAAACTACTCCCAGACAATCAATAGAGACGATGATAGATGGTGTACCAACAGAATTAGGCATGAAATATCTTAACAATATGAATGTTTCAATTACATAGATAGTGTGAATGAAAAAACCATTATTTATACACATACCAAAGGCAGGAGGAACTTCTATTCTAAGTATCGTTAAACAATATAATAGAGACCTACCTCCTTGCTTACATAGACCCGTAACATTTTATTCAGAAGAAGAAAGAAATTCATGTTTTGTTTTTTCTTTTACAAGAAATCCTTACGATAGGTTATTGAGCTCTCATCAATATTTGACGGGTGGATTTGGAAATCCATTTAATATAAAATTTGGAAAAACCTTATCATCAGATTTTAAAAATTTTGTAAAAAATGAACTTCATACCTACATCAATAAGGGGCATTTTAAACCAATGATCCACTGGTTAGACGACGATATAGACTTCATAGGTAAAATAGAAAATTATCAGCATGATTTCAATACAGTCTGTGATAAAATAGGCATCTCAAGACGACAGCTTCCACACAAAAACAAAACAAATCA
>Ga0206131_10003113_pt1 | contig 19364 bp, 19 predicted proteins | sample Helgoland_Spring_FD_148636 | JGI IMG/M metagenome (GOLD analysis project Ga0206131, IMG submission 148636) | Pelagic subsurface seawater microbial communities from Kabeltonne, Helgoland, North Sea - Helgoland_Spring_Bloom_20160517_1 | ecosystem: Environmental > Aquatic > Marine > Epipelagic ...
GGTAGGACTTTTAAACTTTTACTTGTTTTATTTATATCTGCGCACAATTACATAATATCATGTCACATATCTTGGTATTTGGGTAATACACATAATTCAACAACTATTCTATTAATACATTAGTTTTATAACCACCTTTTTTACTGTGATATCTTTAGTGATATCCGTGAATTGTTTTTCTCAAAATTGGCAAACTTCCTTTGAAGAGTCTAAACAACTTGCTGATCGAGAAAACAAAAGTATTATATTAGTTTTTTCAGGATCAGATTGGTGTGGCCCTTGTATTAAATTAGATAAAAACATATAGAAATCTGAGGAATTTATTGCCTATGCTCGAGACAATTATGTTATGTTGAGAGCTGATTTCCCTCGTAGAAAGCAAAACCAACTAAGTGCTGCACAGCAGGCACACAATAATAAGTTAGCAGAGCTTTACAATACTAACGGTTTTTTTCCTCTTGTTGTCATATTTGATAGTAAAGGAGTTTATCTCGGTGAAACAGGGTTCAAAAAAGTTACACCCAAGAAATATATTGAAATTCTAAACGCCTTATGATGACTAAACAAACTTTTTTCACATTAGGTTTGATCATGTTCGTTTTTGTAGGATATACGCAGGAGACTTTCAAGCGAACCTTAATGTTAATGGGAAGTCGATTTGATATTACCGTGGTTGCAAATAGTAATCTGAAGGAATTCATGGTTTGAATAAGGCTATTGAAGAAATTAGTAGAATTGAAGCACTTATTTCTTCATGGGATGAAACTTCTCAAACGTCCCTCATTAATCAAAATGCTGGTATAAAGCCAGTCAGTGTTGATGAAGAACTATTCAATCTAATCAAGAGATCAATTCAAATATCAAAACTCACGGCGGGAGCATTTGATATTAGTTATGCATCCATGGATGTTATTTGGAAATTTGATGGTAGTTTGAAGGTGTTACCAACTGTAAAGAATATTGAAAAAGCAATTTCTAAGGTTGGATTTCAAAATATTATTCTAAATGAGAAAGACTCCTCTGTATTTTTAGTAGATAAAGGAATGAAGATTGGGTTTGGTGGAATAGGAAAAGGATACGCGGCAGACCGTGCCAAAGATTTATTGAAGTCAATGGGTATAAAAGGAGGAATCATAAATGCTTTTGGTGATATGAGTACTTGGGGAAAACAACCAACTGGTCAGGACTGGTCTGTGGGAATTAAAAACCCTTTGAACAAAAATAAAGTATTCATTATGCTGCCAATTTTTAATAAAGCGGTGGTGACCTCTGGTAATTATGAAAAGTTTGTCATGATTAACGGTGATCGCTATTCACATATTATCGACCCAAGAACTGGATATCCAAGTAAGGGAATTGTGAGTGCCTCTATTTTCCCCTCTAGTGCTGAATTAGCAGATGCACTCGCAACTTCTATTTTTGTTATGGGTATAGACGTTGGATTAAATTTTATCAATCAAATAAACGATGTTGAATGTATTCTTGTTGATGATTTAGGTGCTATTCATTATTCAAAAAATATAAAAATTGAACTAAATAAATTATAAAAATCAAAAAATGGAGATTAAAAAATTTTTAATAATGACTGTTACTGTTGTTCTTTTGAACTCATGTGTTGCTGTCAAGGAATATGAAAAAGTGAGAATTAATGATCCCGACATGAAATTGACGGCTTTATCAATTAAAAAATTCGAAATTAATTTTCAAGTCTACAGAGAGGGAACTTCTGGTGCTAATGGAGGAAAAACAGGTGGTGGCTGTGGATGTAATTAACATGAAATTATTAAGTGTTACTCTCATGGTTTTAGTCTCTTTACTTGGTTTTTCTCAAGTCAAAGACAATCAGTCTACTTTTAAAAAACGAGTTCTCGAGACGACTGAGGTCGATTTTTTGATGAGTTATTATGAACAAAGTGGTACACATGCTTCGGTAACTGGTGGAATTGGTAATGAAAAACTTTCTGATATCGCACCGACCATCATCCTAGCAATACCATTAAGCGATGATATCATATTAACCATCGATGCCGGTATTTCAGCCTACTCTTCAGCTTCATCAAGTAATTTTGATCCTTTTGATTCAAGTGGTGCCTCGGGGGGTGATTATGACGACGATGACGATGACGACGACGATGACGACGACGACGATGGATTATTTAATGAGGTTACTGGTAGTCCTTGGATTGAATCTTCGGGAGCTTCGGGAAAAGATGTTTGGTCAACAGTTAATGCCAGTTATAGCCACAGTTCATATGATCGAAATTCGATTTGGTCTGCAAATATCGGTTTTGCCTCAGAATATGTTATTCGTCTATTGGATTTGGTGGTGGTTTTACGAAATTATTTAATCAAAAAAATACTGAATTAGGATTTAAAACACAAGTTTTTCTAGATACTTGGAGGCCAAAATATCCTACAGAGTTGGATTCTTACTTAGAGGCTAATCAAAATTTAAATAATGGATTTTTCAGTACAATTGACATTTTGGATGCTTTTGGGAATATTATTAATAAAAATGGCACCAATGTTTGGGCTCCTCTAAACACAACCCTGATTTCTAATAAAAGTAGAAATTCATATTCTGTATCTTTAAATTTTTCTCAAATTTTAAGTAAGAATGCACAATTTTCACTTTTTTTTGATGTAATAAAACAATCGGGTTGGTTAGCAAACCCAATGCAGCGAGTCTATTTTTCAGATCGGGATAATTACTATGTTGGAAACGCCTCGAGTGTTCCAATATATCTAAGTAAACAGAATAAGGATGTTTTTTCAATTAGCTGATGATATTGAGCGACTTCCAAGTTCAAGACTTAAAATTCCAGTAGGGGCTCGATTTAATTATTATCTGAATGAATCTGTGGTAGTTCGAACCTATTATCGTTTTTACAGGGATGATTGGGGAATAAATTCTAACACAGCAAGTATCGAAATACCTATAAAATTAGCTCTAGGTAAATTTACATTATATCCGAACTATCGTTTTTATAATCAATCAAAAGCTACTTATTTTGCTCCTTTTGAAACCCATCTCTCTACATCAAAATATTACACCTCAGATTATGATTTGTCAAAATTTCACAGCCATCAATATGGTATTGGACTTAGGTACACAGATATTTTCACCAGCTTAAAAATATTCAATTTTGGTCTAAAAAGCTTTGACTTGAGATATAGTTATTATGATAGAAGTGATGGATTAACAGCCTCAATAATGTCGATGGGCTTAAAACTCACGTTAGATTAGTTTTTTTGCAATGGTTGTTCTGAGTTTTTTTCAAAAAAGGCAAAATAGCAAGTTCCTAAAAATGTAACACTAAAAATAGCGACCATAAAATTGTTACTGTTTGGCATATAATTAGAAAGACCAAACCAATCGTTGGAATTATTGATAACGAAAAGACCCAAACCAGAAAAGAGCGAAACTGCTAAAATCGATATGTTATCTTTATCCATTAAGGAAGTGTATCCATAAATACCGAAAAATATAACGCTACCATAAATTAAGGCCTCTGAAGTTTCTAAATAGCTAAAGTTGTAAAATAAAAAAAGCATTAGAAATAAGGATGTAATTAATTGCAAAAACGACCAAACAATTAATGATTTTGATGGGTTGGTTTTATATTTCTTTTGATTTTCAGGGAAGTCAATAATTGCAATTGGATATTTTTCTACGACATCTTGTGGTCTCCAACCCGTAGGCATAAACCATAATTTTAATTTGTCTGGCCAATGCTTTGTGCGGTAAGCGTCTTTTGTTAGTTGCCAAAGATGTTGGAAGTTTATTATAATGGGATTCCAACTACGTACAGGTTTTAACACGCCGTAAACAGGTGTTACTGACTCTAGTTCTTCTTGAAACGTTCCAAACATTCGATCCCAAACGCAAAAAATAGCACCTAAATTTTTATCAATGTATTCTTTGTTAATAGCATGATGCACACGGTGCTGCGAAGGTGTAACAATGATAAATTCTAAAAAGCCTAATTTTCCTATATGTTTCGTATGATACCAAAATTGAGAAAAGAGGTGTATAGGAGCAAGTACCACAATGACTTTGTGAGGTACCCCCGCGATGGCCGCTGGAATTAATAAAATAGAAAAATAACCTAGTAGAGTAGATATTGATTGCCTTAAAGCGCAAGCTAAATTGAATTCCTCACTGCTATGATGAATGACGTGCTGATTCCAGAAAAAGTTAATTTTATGGCAGAGTCTATGATTCCAGTAACTGGCAAAATCGATACAGATAAACGCAATAAGATAGACAATCCAAGAGGAGGTAATGTCAAACACAGCAAGGTGATTAAATAATAAAGGGTAGGAAATGATGACAACTATTAACCCAAGAGAATCTTTAATGATGTTCGTTATGCCGGAGCTTAAACTCGAAATTGTATCTAAGGCTCTATGGGTTTGTTTATTTGTGAAATGACCATAACCAATTTCAATCAACATTAAAATAATAAAACAGGGGATAGCATATAATAAGACAGTTGTGTAATCTTCCATGTATTATAATAAAGTGTAAAAGTAAATATTAATATTTATTTTTAAAAAGAGGGACATCTCTTAACGTATCTTAATATGATTATCTGATACAGTCTGAGTTGATTTCAGTCTTTTAAATGAAATAAAATGTGTAATTTTGCATGCAATTAAAAGCTAAGGCGATGATTGCACATCAAAACAAAATTGTTGGAGAAGGTCTTACCTATGACGACGTTCTATTGGTTCCAGCGTATTCCGAAACTTTACCTCGTGAAGTAAGCATAAAGACAAAATTTACAAAAAATATTGCTATCAATATTCCAATTATTTCTGCAGCAATGGATACTGTTACAGAGAGCAGAATGGCTATAGCCATGGCGCAGGAGGGAGGTATTGGTGTATTACATAAGAATATGTCTATAAAGGAACAAGCTGACAAAGTACGTAAAGTTAAGCGAGCTGAAAGTGGTATGATTATGGATCCTGTAACACTACCATTATCAGCAACAGTTCTAGATGCAAATCAATACATGAAGGAGTACCGTATTGGAGGAATTCCAATTGTAGATGATTCAGGGACTCTGAAAGGGATAGTAACCAATAGAGATTTGCGTTTTGAGCATGACAAAAAGCGTCCAATTGTTGAGGTAATGACAAGCGATAATCTGGTGACTGCGGCAGTTGGAACATCCTTAAAAGATGCAGAAGCTATTCTTCAGAAGCATAAAATAGAAAAGCTTCTCATTGTTAATGACAACAACAAATTAGTTGGATTAATTACGTTTAGAGATATTACAAAAGTAACACTAAAACCAATCGCAAATAAAGATCAGTTTGGTAGATTAAGAGTAGCTGCAGCAATTGGTGTCACAAGTGATGCGGTAGATAGGGCCTCAGCTTTAGTGAATTCTGGTGTTGATGCCGTTATCATAGACACCGCTCATGGACATACGAAAGGAGTAGTTGATGTATTAAAGCAAATTAAAACAAGTTTTCCAACGTTGGATGTTATTGTAGGGAATATCGCAACTGGAGAAGCTGCAAAATATTTAGTAGAAGCAGGAGCTGACGCAGTCAAGGTAGGAATTGGTCCTGGTTCAATTTGTACAACTCGAGTTGTTGCAGGAGTAGGTTTTCCTCAATTTTCAGCAGTACTTGAAGTCGCTGACGCAATAAAAGGCTCAGGAGTTCCTGTCATTGCTGATGGAGGGATTAGATACACAGGTGATATTCCAAAAGCCATTGCTGCAGGTGCCGATTGTGTAATGTTAGGATCATTACTGGCTGGCACAAAAGAGTCACCGGGTGAAACTATTATCTATGAAGGTAGAAAATTTAAGTCTTACAGGGGTATGGGATCTGTTGAAGCAATGAAAGAAGGTAGTAAGGATCGTTATTTTCAGGATATTGAGGATGATATTAAAAAGTTAGTACCCGAGGGAATTGTTGGCAGAGTCCCTTACAAAGGAGAATTATTTGAAAGTATTCATCAGTTTGTTGGTGGTCTTAGAGCAGGAATGGGATATTGTGGTGCAAAAGACATCAATACATTGAAAGAAACGGGTCGTTTTGTAAAAATAACTTCTTCAGGGATAAACGAAAGCCATCCTCATGATGTGATGATAACAAAAGAAGCTCCAAATTACTCAAGATAACATTAGTGAACAACTTTAGCGAGTCATATTCATGACGGTGTAGCTTCTAGACCATGACGAGATTTCTCCCGGTTTGAGTTGAATTTGATGAAACATTTCTGGACTTATAACATGATTACATCCCCATAAATTTATTTTCTTTGTAAAAAAGTCACCTACTTCTTTGATGGCTATTTGGTTTTTTATGTTTTGTATTTCCCATTGTGCTCTTACTTTTTTTCCTCCTGAAAGATTACTGAAAAAAAAAGGTGTGGAGGGGGATTTTATAAATTCAAAAGAATTTTGACTCAACTTTATAAGTTTTTCTGGATTTACAACTTCATCAAATAGTTCTTGATGTAGAACGTTTGGAAATTTTAAGTCGTAGGCAGATCCAATCTTCGTGTTGTTGATGGCAATGAAATTATGCGTATACTCATCGGTAATAATATCCTTGCTACCTCTGTTTTCTAATTCATATGAAATTAAAAAACCAGAATTGAGTAACGAAATATTCTTTTTTAGTACATAGGCGTATCCGTTATAAATATCAGATTTACACCTAATCGTAATATTGTTTAAGGATGGTTTTACACTAAATTGTGCTGGCTTAATGTCGTAAGGTTTTTCAAAGTGATAGCTTGAGTCAGTTTTTTTTAATAGTCCAATTCCAATTTTATGAAACCATCCGCCAATGTCAGTATCATCAAAGCCCAAAGCTTCATTAATACCAAATTCATTATAGCACCCTTTACCTTTAACATGTTCGTTTGATCCGTTAAATTTTTCGGTCTGTGTTAGAGGGATGTTTTTAAAAAGAACTTCAGCTATTTTTCCACTCCAATCAAATCGTGAAAATTTATAATTTTTAGCTGGATGATCGATATGAATTTCTAAATTTTTATTTTTCAGTATAAACGTCATGAATTTTTAAAATCGTTTTTTTAGGCTTGAGGTATTACCATGTAAATTATCAAACAAGCTGTCTTTAATATTATGGTCATACCTTGAAGCTACATTAATGTGATTGATAGATCATGATCTCTAAATGATTAAATATTATGCATTTCATACTTATCATCAGTCTTTTAAAAAAATGACATCTTTGATACCGCTCCCAATATATAATTTTAAAATATCATCATTACATAGCTCGTTAAGGATTGGTAAGTATTTAGACTGCGTTCCGTACACAATACTTTTTATTTTTTTAACACCATTCGCATGTGTGTCACTCGTTGGTTTTGGGTCAACACTAAAGTATGTCATCATGAATGGAATTTGTTCATCATAAGGAAAAAGTAATTGCCATTTTAGTAACCTATCATATGGATCTAAACGGTTGCTTTTTGTAATCCAATACTTTTTGCCATTCTTTCTTAATATGGTTTCTTCTTTTTTAAATTGTGCTGCTTTCGTTTCTAAGCATATTTCGAAAAACCCCTCAGAGACGTCATCCCAAAGTTCAAAACGTTTAACAATACTACTTTTGCCTAAAAGTCTTAAAAATAGTTTTTGAAAAAAAGAGACAGGTGATTTTTCCAATAACTCAATATAGGGCCCCTCTGAAAAGTAAATTAAAGCATTATGAGGATTGTATTTAGAGCCGTATTCCACGTTGTACCCCATGCCTCTAAATAGTTCAATAGTTTTATTTAAATCATTGGCTTTGTAAATAACATGACTAATTTTCATAACAAATTATTTTAACATGTTGCTTAAAATCAAAGCATTCTTCGAAGAAAAGCAATAAATTAAATTTAACATTTACACATCAATAAATAAAAAATAATGATAGTTATTTGGATAAAAAATCTTTCACAATTTTCACACTTTGAAAGGGGCTTTCTTCCATGGGGACATGACCAACTTTCTGCATGATAACAAGTGTGTCATTTAATAAATCTTCATGAAATTGTTGTGCATGCGCTGTTGGTATTAATTGGTCTTGTGCACCCCATAAGATTAATGTTTTCTGTTTTATGAGTTTGATGTTTTTGTAATCATATGTAATTTGGCTTGATGCTAGTTTGTCAACAAAAGCTTGACGGTTTCCTTCACTCAGTGTTAATTCAAAATACCGATCAATTAATTCATTGTTGACTTTACTTTTATCATAGTAGACATTCTCAATACTTGATTTTGCCAAAGCTCGAGGGGTTATAAATTTGAATAAATTTTTAACGAGAGGTATTTTCGCAAGTTTAAAAGCAATTGGAATACTTTGTGCTGTTGAAGGGTAACCCGAGGCGTCAATTAGAATTAATTTATCAACAGAAGTTGGGTGCTTAAGAGTATAATTCCATGCAATGTTACCTCCCAATGAGTTCCCTGCAAGAATACACTGTTTTATGTTTAGTTTCGATAGAAAGGTGTTGATAAAATCAACATAGTTGGTAATGGTATATGTTCGATTTAAAAAAGGACCAGTAAGTCCGTATGCTGGTAAATCCATTCTAATTACACGATACTCTGAAATTAATTCTTGCGTCCATGTATCAAAAGTATGTAAACTAGAGCCCGTTCCATGAATCAAAACAATAGGAGTGCTGTCTTTAGGATTACCTTCGTCGCGATAATGAACATCCATACCATCAATTGTCACAAAGGCTGAGGCTTCAGTTCCATATTTTGTCTTCAATATTTGTCTTGAGATGTCTTTGTGGCCATAAAACACAGACATAAGTATAAGGAGTATTACTACAATAAGCATGATTATTTTTATACTCTTGATTAGAATTCGCATGACATTAATGAATGTTGATGAAAAATTTTAAATGTAGCATTTGTCCAAGACATAAGCAATGATAAATGACATAAGAAAGGATAATATATTTTGGTATGACTTGGTGTTTGATGTCAGTCGCAATCTAAGGCGTATTCATCATCAATATCTGTTTCCCAGTTTATCGGAATGTTATTAAGTTGTTCTAGGTTTACTTGGATGCAGGTGAGTGGATTACTACTTGTTTTAAGTGTAAATAACTCATTATTGGAAGACACATCTAAATTTAAAATATTGTTTCCACTAATTTCAAGAATTTGTAAATTCGGGTTAGCACTAACGTTGATTGACTGCACATTATTATTTACAAAACTCAACTTTTCAAGCGAGCTTAATCTACTTACGTCAATATTGGATATGTTATTATTATCAAAATAAAGAAATTTTAAAAGGATATTATTAGAAACATTAAGGTTTGTTAAGTTGGTGTTTTGGAGCCATAAATTATCAAGGTTTACAAAGTCCTCAATGCCCGAAAGATTGGTGATGTTTAAATCGTCTAAAATAACCGTTACCACTGACGCAAGAGATGCTGTCGTAACTTCTCCATCAATTACATCATCTATGGAGTTATCAACCAAATATTGCTCAAATACTGGATCTGGAATTGCTGTTTTTGCCACTGGATTAGTGGAGTTGTCATTATTGTTATTATTTGAGTTATCATCAGAAGAACAACTGAAACCAAAGCTCAATAACAACACCATAGATAGATAATTATAAGGTTTCATAAAATTGTTTTTTACCAATGTAAAGGAAATACTGTGTTCTTTTGTAAAGCTTATCATAAGTTTAACACGATTTCCATTTTTTTTAAATTTTTATTTTTAATCATTAAAATCTATGGTTTTGTTTGTAGGAATTATCCATACGTCGTTTTCATGATTTACACGGCCGCCCATTTCTTTGGTAACAACTTCATCGATAACCAACAAGCCGTCTGAAGCCATATTACTAAAGGTGTCAATGCCGTCATTTTTAAAATTTTGTCGTGTTCTGTGTATATTGAATCGATTAGAAAATTGTCTTAAAAAAGCATTTTCAATGCCCTTTTTACCTATTATAAAACCAATTAATCCCCCCCAAGTAGCTGTTGGATTATCGGAGTCCCATCCACACAAAGTTCCAATTTTTATTGTTTCTTTAAAATTACCTTCTCCATAAAAAAGGCTGACTAAGCTTGCTGCGAAATTTATCCCAGAAGCAAAACAACCATTACAATAAAGATTTTGGCCTGTGATATCGTAGCCATCTTTTTGATTTATTTGATATCTCTGATAAATAGAGTCTCTAGTTTGCTCCCAGGGAATTCCAGATAGATATAATTGTTTTGTATAATCATACATAAGGGCAGGATAAGTGCTTTCGTCAAGTATTTTTCTTGATTCATCTGCCATCCATAAAATACGGTTTTTAAGAGTTTCTTCTGTTTGTAATGATGCTAATGAATGCATCGTTACATAAAATTTTGAAATGGACTCTGCTTCAAATCTTGCAGTTGTTTGAATTGGTAATTTTGCTATTTTTCTGGCTATATCTGGCCTTGCTGGGGAAAACAAACCAAATATTTCAGTTGTCAATTGTGCATCAATCATTTCAAAGAAAGCATTTTGATTTGGATGTCCTGTTTGAGGGGGTAACACTCCTTGTTTCATCAAATCAAAAGCTCTTTGATTGGATACCCACAAATAATTTTCCTCTTCATGTCGAATATGGGTTAACCAGCCATTTTTTATCTGTTCAGGTGTTAATTTTGTTGTTTTATGCTTGACTAGCAGGTATTGGTACATGTACTCAATATCTGTATCGTCATCAGCACCCCAAACTTCACTTGAATCTCTGAAAACAAAGTCAATGTTTTCTGATAAATCACTTGGAACTCCTTCACCCCAAATACTAGGTTTGTCAGGTTGTCCCCAATCATCTCTCGTGTAAAAAGAACCTGTTTTTAAATTCCCAATATTACCAATTTTATCCATCTCTGTTACTAAGCCTGTCCAATTTGCGATACATTGCCCCAACCAAAAGCCATATAATTTATTCTCGTAGTCTTGTCTTGAAATTATAATTGAATCTTCTTCAACGTTAGTGCTTTGAGTATTTGAATTTGAGCTACAGGAAACAAAGAGTGCAGTGAAATATAAAAAGAGGTACGCTACTCTCATCTTAGTTAAGAAGTTTTTTAATAAATTCTGATAGTTCTTTTTCTTTTTGCGTTCCAATTAATACTTTTTTCCCATTTTTAAACTCAAGGGCTAAGCCATACTTACCATTAACATTGTAAACGGTTCCATATTTGGTGCCTATTCTTATACCCCAACCTCCAACAAAGCCATAATTAACAACCTTTGCACTTTTAATATCAATCCATGAGACATGCTTTCTTACAAAAGGAAAAAAAATAAAATGCACCTCCTTGTTATCGATGTGTATTTCGAGTTTCATAGCTAGAAATAATCCTAATAAACAAAAGGTTAAAAGGGTAAATAATACCAGTCCTTCATCAGACATTGGATTATTACCTAAGCTGTTATTCCCAATAAATTGTTGGTAACCAAAAATGATTGGCAATAATCCAATACCTATCAAAATGAGCCAAAGCCACCATTGCCTAAATTTTTGTTTTTCGCTGAAGGATTTCATGTTATTGTGCCGTTAAATCTTTAGTAATAACCATCGCATTGCTATAAAAATAGAAAAACCAACTAATGATTCCAATCATTTTAGAGCTATCTTCGAGTAAGTAAGGATTTACTTGCGGGATTTTAAACATATCTAAAAAAATTGAGAGGCCAAAAAAACATAAGGCTAGAACAAGAAGAATATAATCTGTTTTTAAAATGACAAAGTAAAAATTACTAAGTAATGATAACGTAATAATTCCATAAGTGATGAGTACAACTTTCTGTGGAATACCTATGGAAGGAAAAAGTTGTTCATGCATTAAAAACATGTCATCAAAGCAAAGAAGTAGTGTCAATAGCCCAGCGAGAAACATGAATTTCTTGAGATGTTTTGCACCGTACACTGTTCGCTTCATCAATGAACTAAACAAGCATAAAGTCGCTGTTGCAATCCAAAACAGAAAACCAGTTTGTGAAAAAAAACCTATGTAGGCAGGGACCTCAGCAATGGTTGTTACATCTCGAGTTAAATGACCTATTGGAACACCTTTCCATATATGTAGTATCACGACAAGACTTACAAGAAAGCAAGATGTGAATAGTATCATTAAAATTTTATAGCGATTAATCTTTAATTGATTTGAAAATTTCATAATAATATATCTTATTAATTTAGCTGAGATGTCAGAAAGCGATTTAAATTTTTATTCGCTAAAATGATTTCTTTAATGAGATGCTTTTTACAAGGCGATTACAATTTAAAAGGCGTGTGGTGCTTGTATTATTCAATTTTAAATTTCACAGAAACTTCTGTCATTATTTTAATGGGTTTAAACTCTATATCAACAGGCTCTAATTCAGTTTGTTTCTTTGAGTAGCCTCGAATGACTACTTCATCCGACACGCTATAGCTAGAGGAATTCCTGTTGTATTTACTATCACTAATAAATAAGACAGTACTTATTTTTTGATTTAATGGTTTTATTAAAAAATTAGCCTGCTTTTTAGCTTTTAAAACAGCTCTAGATCTTAGTTCGAATTTTAACTCTTCCATTTTTGAGTATTCAGTTTTATCAATTGAAACGTTAGAAATGCCAATACTTTCTAGTTTTATGAGTACTTTACCGGCCGTTTGAGCATCGTAAAGTTTTAAGGTATATGCCTTACTTTTAAGAACATCTTTTTGTTTGAGAAAATATTTTTTAAAGTTACTAGCGAGATCCGATAAAGTCAATTGCTTTTTCAATTCGATACCAATGGATTCTAATGTATTGGCCATTTTATTTTCTAATTCTTCAACTGAAATCCGATTTTTATTGTCTTTCTCTCGCAGTAAGATGTCTAAATAAATAATATCTGGCTTGACAATAGTATCAATGGTTGCGGTTGTTTCAAGGTAAGGTTGATCAATAAAATTTTTAGTCTGTCCCTTGATTAATTGACAACTAAGCATAATCATTAACGTAGTAAATAACTTTTTCATTTTTTTCTGTTTTGTAGTATTTATGTGTTTCTCAATATTATTTATAGGTGGCATTGTATTTGGATTATAACAACGTGTTTCTTTAATCGCAACAGGTTAATTGGTTTCTTTCTGCTAAAGTATTTGGCTCTTAAAATTACACAATTATCTTTCTTAAACTTAAGAATAGCACTATGTTATTTTGCGTTAAGTAAAGATTTCTATTGCTAACTTATTTCAAAATACTTATTCAATTAATATGCCAAAACTACCAACTCAGTTAAAATAGGGTACAACAAAGAAATTATTTTCACTTTGTTATAAAGTATTGTTGGTTATTTTACCAAGTTGCCATTTACAAACGTTTTTAGACATTTTATTGTACTTAGTTTATGAGTTTGAATCTTCAATGGATTTTTATCTATTATAATGAAATCTGCATACTTCCCTTTTTCTAACGATCCAATTTTGTTTTCCATATTAATTTGCCAAGCGGCATTGCGCGTCAATGACTTAATGGCCTCAAGAACGCTTAATTTTTGTTTATCACCAAGCGTATCACCCGAAAGAGTTTTACGCTCGACAGAGGTCTGTATAAGTCTAAAGGGATCACTTTCAAACATTGGCTGGTCAGAATGTAAGGAATACTTAATACCACTATTTTTTACAAATCCTATTGGTAACATATTGTCTGCTCTTTTGCGTCCTATTAATTGTTGTTTTAAGGCATCGCCATAGTAGAATAAATGATTTATGTGAAAACTAGGAGTGAGGTTTAATTTCTTTAGTTGAATTATTTTATCTTTAGGGAAAAGCAGACAATGTTCTAAGCGATGTCTTGAATTAGAGAAATCAAGCTCGTTTGCCAGCTCATCAAATATGTCAATAACTTGACTTATTGCTGCATCTCCTTGTGTATGAAGCGCTATTTGCCAACCATTTTTATGATATGATCTTATAAAAGATTTTAAGGTATCTTTTTCAATTAAAGCATGACCTTTATGGTTTTTTGGTATATGTAGCTTATTATTTGATAATTCCGTATTAAGGTAGGGTTCATTTAAATACATGGAGCCGATGTAAGGAGAACCGTCATACCAATGCTTAATACCTATGATACCATAGAAATCATTTCCTCCGTTAGGTTTTTTTGGTAACAAATGTGCCATGTCGTGTCGCATGTATATAAAATGCCTTGGATTCTGTCTTCGTTTTGGTAAATAATTCAATTTTGATAGTAATCCTCCGAGCACCGTAATTTGATTATTAGATAAATGTTTAAAAAGTATGAAAGGTCTTTTATCTTCAGCAGTAATTCCTGCCGATACAATGGTTGTATTTCCTTTCTTTGCGTATTCTTTCATCACTTTAGAAGAAATTTTACTTAATTTTTTTGGAGTTAATACCTCCGTTTTTATGATATCAAAAAAAGGTTTTATGGCTTCTTGTTCTACAATCAATCCATTTAAATTTCCATGTTTGTCTTTGCTGTAATAACTATGCTTTGATGGGTCTAAAGTTTTATTGTTAATACCTACACTTTCAAATGCTTTGGAGTTTGCCCAATAATTGTGTAAACTTTGACTAAAAAATAAGACTGGGTTTTCTGGAGCAACTGCGTTGAGGTAGTCAATTGATGGGGGAATCAAATCACTTACTAATACAGGATCAATACCTTTGCAAATAATCCATTTTCCTTTTTCTGTATTTTTTACGATGTTTTCAAAAGCATTCCAAATGTCTTTATTTGACTTAAAAGTAAATCCTGATAGATCATGCATTTCAGACAAAAACATACTTATTGCAAAATGTGTGTGAGGGTCAATAAAACCAGGTAATACGCTGTGTCCTTCAAGATCTACAACGATTGTGTTGCTTGATACATGTTTTTCTAAATGTTCATTAGTCCCTATTTCTGAAATTTTCCCATTAATAATTAGCATAGCCTCTGCAAATGGCTGTTCATCATTTAGAGTGATGATGTGTCCGTTTTTGTAAAGTGTGGGAGGTGTGATGTCAAAATCTTGGATTAAAAAGATAATGGCCATACAAATTAAGCTGAGACAAATGAGGCTTATTGTTATGGCTTTCTTCATAAATAATCTTTTGAGCAATAGAAAAAAATGGTAACTAACTGCTTGTTAATTATTTTTTTAAACACTCATTATTTAATAGTTGTTATCCTGCAATGGTTTTTAAGGCATCAACTAAATAGTCAATATCCTTTTTGGTGATGAAAATTGCAAATGAAATCCTTACCCCATTTAACTCGTATGCACTCATTGGACGTGTATCAATACCATAATAATCTATTAATTCTTTTTGCACTGAAACAACATTTTTCCCAACAACTTCTAAAGTTTGTATCGCACAGGATAGACGGTCGTCCTCTGGAGTTTTGAGATTTAGTTTTGGAATAGCGTTTATTTGCTCTCTAAAGTAATGCTTTAAAGCATAAGACCGATTTGAAATCTTTTCCTTTCCAATATTATTGATGAAATCAATCGCACTCCCCAATCCGAGTAACTCAGGTAAATTTCTTGTATTATAATTTTCTAATCTTCTAATAGATTGGTCTTTATATCCTTTGGCAACAATTAAAGGTTTAAGATAATTTTGACTTGATTTTTTTGCATAAAACACAGCTATTCCTTTAGGTGCAAATAGCCATTTGTGTGCACTAACTGCGTAAAAGTCGCATTTTAACTCCTTTAAATTTATATCAAACATACCTGCGGCCTGCGCACCGTCTACAGCAACGAGAATTCCTTTTTTATGAGCCATTTCTGAAACCTCCTTAACAGGTAAAACCATACCATTGGTGTTGATGCTATGACACATGGAAATAACTTTTGTTTTTGGAGTAATTGCTGCTTCATAAATGGCCACAATCTCTTCTACTGTTTTTGGGAGTATTGGTATAACAGGTCGTACCAATATCACACCTTTTTCAGCTTGAAAAACAGTCCAAGGAATGACGCTACTTTTATGCTCATGATTTATAAGAATGACTTCATCACCGGGCGCCAAATCAAAACTTTTTGCAATGAGGTTCATGCCTTCAGTGGTATTGTGAGTTAACGCAATTTCTTCATTGGAAACGGAAAACAAATCTGCTACTTTTTGCCTTACAGCTTCTTTTTCATCATTCCAGCCACCCCACATATATTTTGAAGGAAAGGCATCTAAAGTTGCTCTATAGGCGTTGGTGTCATTTTGAACAGACAAAGGACAAGAACCTAAGGAGCCATTATTAAAATAACGGAGGTTTGGTGCAAATTTAAATTGCGCTTTTACACTTTCCCAAAAAGCTTCACTATTATCATCAACTTTTAGATTAATGTTTAAATTTTGTGGATCATTAGATTTATAAGAGGAAAGTAGTAATGCCCCTGAAACTCCTGTAAATAATTGTTTCACAAAGGATCTACGATATAATTTTTTCATTGTTGTTGTTGTATCTTTAAAGCTGTGTTTTGTAAATAGTACGTATTGTAATTGCACTAAGTTAGGTAAAACACAGTAGATTCAATTTAATTTAGCAGAACTTTTTTGAGCTTTTTATTGGATGAAATTTAAAAATTTTAATCCAAAAATCACAGCACCACTTTGATAACCATCTTGATAAGACCTAACGTAATCTAATCGTAAAAAACGCAACTTTTTAAAACCAATATTATCGATACCAACACTGTATTCTTGATAGAGCTTTTGTTCTGGTGTAGCTAGAGTGTGTACTCCAAAAACAAGGTTGTAATTTAACTTTTTAACTAAAGGTATTTTATTTAATATAAAGCCTTTAAAATCATACTCAATATGTGTCTCTATATACTGCCTATTAGTACTTAATGAGTAGTAAGGGAGATTGTTAAATATATTAATATAAGTATTTGATGTGCCAATTTTTGTTTGATTGCCATTAAAATGTTGGAAGTCCATAAACGCAATATCATCGGCGTTAAAAAAATGGCCTGCTTTAAGTTGATATTTTAAATCTCCTTTATTGCCAAGGGTGATGTTTTGCGATAACCGCAATTGTATATGATCGTAGTGATATTGTTTTTTAGAGGCAGCAAATCCTTTTTGATAATTCAAATAGATAGTTGGAATACGCTTATTGGGTGTATTAAACTTACTTTTAGGGTAGCTAAAATAACGCTGGCCAAATCTTATTCGTGTGGATATGTCAAAAGTCAAAATTTGATGTGATTTGAATGGAGAAACCCCATTTAAATTAGTGTCTAATGGATTATTACTGGTGTATTTATCTCCTGACTCATTTAGAAAAGTATAATCTGTGGTGTTAAACAAGGGAAATCTATACTGATAAGTCAAGCTTGAATAAAAATTAAAACCATTCATAATTTCTCTTGAAAATGTAAATTGAACAAATTGCTTTTCATATAATTTCATATAATTATCTTCAAAAAACAAGGTGCTTATTGAATTGATAAACGGTGAGATGGCGCCGCGATTAAACTGTTCTGTAGTTATTCCACCAGTCATTTGTATTGTTTGGTCATCGATGTCATTAAACTTGTAGGAGGCGTAAATAACACCACGAAATTGTTTGTCACTCAGGCCATAACTCAACTTAGCGTTTATTGACAAAAAGTGTTTGAACTCATCAATTTTTTTTGTAAAATTAAAACGCATGTTGTTGTTGAAGCCTTGGACGGTATTATAATTTAGTCCTGCAAGTAACCCACTAGCACTAAAAGAAGTTTTTTTGTAGGAATTATTAAAGTCATAACCTGATATCAAATTGATTATTTTAAAACGATTATTTTTAGTATCAATTGAGTCTAAGTATGTCTTTGACTGTCTCACGACTTGTAAGCTGTCTTTTCTAATATAATCTCCAGACTCCTCATTTGTTAATGGAATTGGTCTAAGAGTTTTCCAAAACAAAGAATCTTTTTTATTAGCAGATTGTTCAAAACTTAAAACTTCAGGTCCAAATTGAGAGCTTTCAAATTGTGGATTAAAATCATAGTTGCTGTAAACACCGTTAAAACGTCCCTTACCTTTTACTTTAAAGATACCAAAGGTGAAATCAATTTGTTGAGAAATTAATGCCCAAAGCTGCTCATCTTTTGCATAGCTGTGCGTCTGGGTCAAAACAATGTTATCAGCAATTGGAATTTGCGCCTGCTGCCCAGTAATATTTAATTCTAAAGCATAGATACTCCATTGATCTTCAACGATATAAATGGAACCTGAAAAGACGCGATCATTGCTGCGCTTCGGAATGACGGTGACCTTATTTATTAGGTGACCTTTGTCGTCATAAAAAACACCATCTAGTTCATATTGATAGTAATTAAAGGCGTAATCTGAAATTGGAGAGACTATTTGGTTACCAAGTTCTACGGTATTTTTATAGAAATTAAAATCTACATCCATGGCAGTATTAAAACTAAAACCATTGTCATCACCACTTACTTTTGAAGCTATAATACGTTCTTTAAAGTCATCTGGCGCTCTAAAATTAATTTTGGAAAAGGTCTCAGATAAATAAATAATACCACTTCGAGTTGAGTCAAGACTACCATCAAGATCACCAACTTCACGACCCATGATTGTTTTTGGAACGTTGTTTAGTTTTATAAAGCCCCGAGAATAGAAATCTGTCTTGTATTCTTTAATGCTTGCGAGTATCTTTTTTCTGTTGCTTATCGCTGCTTTTATGATACGATTTGCAGGATTGACGTCGCTATTTAGGATTACCTCATCAAGTGAAACACGTTCTTCTTGAAGAGTTATATTTAACGTGCTAGGTTCTGAGGATAATGTAATTAACCTCTTTTCAGTTTGATATCCTAAATATTTAAAAACAATTGTTTGTTGTTTAGCGCTTGAAATCTGAAGTGTGTAATTTCCTTCCGCATTACTTGTGGTTCCATTATAACTGTTTTCAACATATATATTGACATTTGCTAGTGGTTTGTTATTAATGTCTGTGATACGGCCTGTAATCTGACTATAGATTGAAAAGCTAAGAAAATTAAAAATGAGTACTACAACTAGTGTTTTGTAATAAATGGATTTAATCATAAGTGTAACAATAGGCAATAATGTGATATTTTTTAAATTACGACCTACTCATATAAGCCGCGTAAAGTTGTTAGAAGAGTCTTTTAGTTATTTGAAATTTTTCTTGATTCTATCAAGGTGACGTTTGTTATCTCGATCTTTAATAACTTCACGTTTGTCGTATAGTTTTTTACCTTTGGCTAAAGCAATATCAAGTTTAGCGTAGCCATTGTCATTAATATATAATTTTAAGGGAACTATCGTTAAGCCAACATTTCGCACCTCTTTCTCTAATTTTCGAAGTTCTCGCTTATTCAATAGCAACTTGCGCT
>Ga0206131_10003114_pt1 | contig 19360 bp, 33 predicted proteins | sample Helgoland_Spring_FD_148636 | JGI IMG/M metagenome (GOLD analysis project Ga0206131, IMG submission 148636) | Pelagic subsurface seawater microbial communities from Kabeltonne, Helgoland, North Sea - Helgoland_Spring_Bloom_20160517_1 | ecosystem: Environmental > Aquatic > Marine > Epipelagic ...
TCCTCTCCTTATATAAGGGAACGAGACAGGGCTTTTATTTTAAATGAAGAAAAGTACTTGAAATGACTTGACAAGGTTCTCGGGATAGGTTATCTTGTATTCGAGAGAAAGAAATAACTCTTCTCTCATAGGCAAGGAGTCTAACATGACTAAGCAACAGGCACTTACTGAGTTGAAGAGAACAAAGGTTCTGAAAACAGATATGCTAGAGCCTCTAGGCATATCATTTGAGTCGTTCCTTCGGTTGGGACAGTTCTCAAAAGAGAAGAGAGCCGAGGCAGTTGAAAGACTTATTATTGCAAAAGATAGCAAATAAGACTTGACAGGCTGAGTGAAACAGGTTACATTGAATAAGAACAACAAACAAAGAGAGTAAATTATGACTGTTAATTATGCTACCATCTCAGAAAGCAAGTATGAAGAGTTTAAAGGCAATAAGCGTGCTTATCTAGACTCAATGGGCTACACGTTACGACGTGGTTCTCCTACCGACTACAAGGTTAAATTAGAGGGTTCTAACGTATGGAGACGTGTCTTTATCTTCTGCGTATCAAACAGTGGTACTTTATTCGTCAAGACAAAAAAAGACAAGTTTTTGGTAGTGGAAGAGAGAGACCTGCCTTTATTTTAAAATAAATAAAGTTTATAAATAAAGCTTGACAGGTTAAATGAAACGAATTACATTGAATATGAGAGAAGAAATAACTCTTCTCTCTCAGGCTAGGAGCCTATTATGACTAACAATAACTCAGCTACCATTCTTCACGCCCCTCTAGGGTCAACAGCTCCAGACTACGATAAGTTCCCCGTAGCACACGATTTTATCCTTGGTGATAAGCCCCAGTCCTTCAGGAGAAAATCAAATGGTAATTATAACGTTTCCGTTGGTTCGATTGTTGAGACTCAATTTGGGCGTGGTGAAGTAACCCACCAAAACCTCATTGAGTTGCTTGAGGACAGTCCTGAGTGTGCCCGTAAAGCTGAGGCTCACAATAACTCTGCCCTGTTGAAAGCAGGGTATTGGGAGGCAAAAATGGAGGGTGACCTTGATGTTAACTTTAACAAGATTGCAAAGGCAGTAATTGCTGAGGCGTTGGATAGCCTGTTGGACTCCAACCAGTTGCAACAAGGCACAGACCACACAAAATTGGTCTCAGGTAGCGTCTTGTTTAGCGAGGTAATGATAACCCCTCGTGAGGCTCGTAAGCAGGCTAGAAAGGCATTGGAGCGACAGGCTAGTAAGCTTATCGCAGGCTATGAAGATGAAGGTGAAGATGAAGATGTTTTCATTCCATCGGATATAGCCGATGAATTCGACGCTATTCAAGATTAAATAAATAAAGTTTCCCTTTCTTCTTGACAAGTCATTTGGAAAGGGTTATATTATATTCGAGAGAAGCAATAAAGTTGCTCTCATAGGCTAGGAGCCAAACATGAACAAGACAGTAACTTTAGACCTTCCTCATTTCAATGGTGATCCTTCGTCGCTTCTGGACACAGTCCTTCACTATCTCTATGATAACTCCTCAGTAGATGAAGATGTCATTGATCAGGAGGCTAGCGTAGAATGGCTTGAATTCGGTGGTGTTCGGTTGACCTTCATCTTCGACGAAGATGATGATACCGACTATATCGAAGATGACTTTCGCTCCTTCAGTAGGAGCCTAGCCTAGGCTATGTTGGGGTACTGGGGTACTACCCCCATGCCCCCGTTACACCAGTGCAGGTGGAGGGGTAGTACCCTCCCCCATGCTTGCGTACCAACGAAAAAAGATTTTAATAAAGTTTCCCTTTCTACTTGACAATGTTCTTTGGATCGGTTATTATATATGCGAGAGAAGAAATTATTCCGATCTCATAGGCAAGGAGCCTAACATGGCTTTAGACAAGTATCCCGACCTAACAGACTTTCTCAAAGCGTTTCAACCTGCTATCCACACTACCGACGTTTTCGCTAGTGTCTGTAACCACCTCAATACCGAGGCTCTTAGAGCCTCCCTTGTTGATCAAGCCTGTATTCTTGGTTTGCTTGATTGGGTTAGAGATAACCCTTATCATGCAGTAGCCGAGACACATGACTGGCTTGACTCAAAAGGAGAAGTTGAAGAACTAGCTTGGCATCAAAATCCAGAACCCCGTGTATTTGGTTACCAACGATAAGGTAATCATAGGTATGAAAGGTGGAACCATTTCGGAACCACCTATATCGTTACCGTTTAATTGGTCACCAACGATTTCTCTTTTAGTTACCATTGAATTAGTTACCATCGATTAAATCAAAATACTTTACATAACTAACCGAGTGCATTATCGTTACCGTCTAAATTGCGTTTACTTTACATAACTAGTAGACCCCCATGCTCTCAATGCCTGCATGCTCCATGCCTAGCTATCCAATTGGGGGCTAGTTCCGTTATATGCCTTGCCTATCTCATGAGTCAATGAAAAGAGTTTCAAATAGCTTTGAGGCTCTAAGGATAGCTATTAAATGCGCTTTAATGGTTTAACGGTCTTCTTATATAGATAAGATGATAGGATCGTTTAAAAGGCTATCCTATGCCTATTTATGATAGGATCGTACCTACGAAAAAAAGAATTGATAAAAGTGATCCTATTTACTGGACAGTATTCTCATAACGAATTACATTCTATTTGAGAGAAGAAATTATTCTGATTTCATAGGCTAGGAGCCAACCATGATTGCAATTAACCCAAAATTCCAAAATTCCTTCATTCATACCGACGGAAACGGAAGCGCAAATGAGTGTGCAAATTGGGGCACTGCCCTAAAATACGAGGGTGTGGACTCTCGTTTCAATTTCAAGGCCCCTAAGGCTCCAATTTTGAGCCCTAAGAGTCTCAATGAGTCTCAAGTATTCCAATCGCCAAGTGGGCAATTCTACGCCTGCTTTAGGGTGGGCAATTACGACTTGCGTATCGACGCCCATAACGTGGGTACTGCGAGAGCCTTGGCGAATTCTACTAGAGCAGAATTGGAGGCACATGTTGCGCAAGCCAATGCCGAAGACTTTCGCCCTTGTGACGGTTGGGGGTCGTTCGGTAGCTAGCAGGCTACCAGTCATGAGCGGGTCGTTAAAAGCCCGTTCTCGACGCTCACAGGATACCTAACAAATCGGGGGTATCTATTTTGTCGTTTACTTTACATAACTAACTGTCTACACTATCGTAGTACCAACGATAAAAAGAATTAATAAAAGAGACCAATTCCGTTTGACAGGTTGTTTTCAATCGGTTACTTACTATCTGAGAGAAGAAATTATTCTGATCTCATAGGCTAGGAGCCAAACATGCAAGGTACCGACGTTAAAATGGTTAAAGAAATGAGTTCCCTTTATGAGGTCGATTTGAGCGGTCTCGATTTAAGAGGTCTCGATTTATATGGTTCTAATTTAGTAGGGGCAAATTTTAACGGTGCCGATTTAAGGGGGGCAGATTTCTCTCGGTCTTCTCTAGAAGGTGCCGATTTCAGAGGTGCTAATTTAAAAGGTGCAGACTTCACTGACTCAGATGTCTACGGGGCAGATTTCGAGGGTGCCCAATTGGAGGGTGCCGATTTCAGGGGTGTGTACGAGCCTCCAACGAAATAAGGGGGCAAAGGTAACCATCTGAAAAGGTGGTTCCTTGCCTGAGGGTTTACTTTACATAACTAACTGTCTACACTATCGTGATACCAATGAAATAAAGTTTAATAAAGTGATCAATTCCATTTGACTTTCTTTTCATAACGAATTATATTCTATCTGAGAGAAGAAATTATTCTTCTTATTTTGACCATGGAGTCAAGCATGTGTTTCCACGATTTAGTTCTTCAAAGCCTAGCTAACCTTGCCTTGATGGCACAGCTCGGATCTTTCATTTTCGTAATAGTTTCGACGGCATACCTTGCCCTAGAAGAGGTCTGGTAGGTCCGAATTAGATACCATCTGAAAAGGTGGTTCTTTATTCCCTGTTTTCACGAATTCGTTGGTACTACGATAGTGTAGACAGTTAGTTATGTAAAGTATTTTCACCTTGCATTTACCAACGATTTAAAATTAGCCGTTCGGATCATGGGTTTCCACCTTTCATGCTTCGAGTACTGCACCTTTCATGCTTGCCTGCTTGTTGCTTTCCAGCCCCATGGTTCTATCAAGGATAGCTTTCAAGCACTCCAGTGGATCAGCGCAAGGACAAACAGGACAAGTGCCTTTAAAGGCTATCCTTGAGCCTAGAAAAAAAGATTGATAAAAGTGATCCTATTTACTTGCGCTCCAAACCCAAACGGGTTACTTAGAGGTGTAAGCAAAAACAATTCTGTTTTCTTGCACTTTTGGAGTTCGCATGCAACAAATTAAACAAAGTGACCTTGATAGTGGTCTTTTAGCAGACACACCTATTTCACGCCTCCTTGCAGGCAATCAGTTCCAAGGCTCTTGGCATAGTCGTGAGGCGTCGAAGGCTCTTTTGAAGCGTGGCGGTATCGTCTTTGCTGTGCGTCATCGCCATATTGGAGCGTGGGCACTAGTAACTCAGGAGGCGCTAGACTCCAATGAGCGCTTTATTAAACCTTCAAGGTCTAGCGCCTTCGACGCTCAGGAAGATCTTGAAGAGGGATCTTCCGAGTCCCCGCGGGACTCATGGTGGTTCGCTCAATAGGGCACAGGGAAGGGTAACTATTTCGTTACCTTTCTTTTTTCTCAAATACTTTACATAACTAACTGTCTACACTATCGTGATACCCACGATTTAAAATTAGACGTTCGGAACATGGTCGCCTCCTAGCTTGCAACGATATATCATTTGTAGCTCAGTGATAGCCTTTTAAATCCATTCCTTCACGTCAAGACACTTAGAATACGGCTACAAGCTAGAAACGTCTTTACAGGGCTATCAGGAGCCTATCAGATATATATGATACCAACGATAAAAAGAATTGATAAAAGTGATCAATTCCGTTTGCCAGGTCGTTTTCAATCGGTTACTTAGTATCTGAGAGAAGAAATTATTCTGATCTCATAGGCAAGGAGCCTAGCATGTTAAACAACTCGCAAATTGAAAGCCTAGTTACTGAAACCATTAACCAATTGAGTATCGCCTTCGGAGGGCGTTCTCAAATTACCGATGATTTAATTCATCAGGCGATACTTGGAAAACTCAACAATTCTTTCGTAGGTGCAACAAAGCTATGTTTCATTAAATCTACCGTAGAGGTGGCGTTTCAACAAGCAGAATTTTGGGGCGCTTTAGAAGAACCGACTGAAAGTACGGTTATCGCTCCAGCCCTTTGGGCACGTGCTGTAACTTGCCTTGCAGAGGTTACCGAGCCTGTTGCTTGGTAGCACCTTTCGGGGGGTATCACTATATCGTGGTGCCTCTCATTTCTCTTTACCTAATAAATAGTTACCAACGATAAAGTCAAAATACTTTACATAACTAACTGTCTACACTATCGTAGTACCAATGAAAAAGAATTAAAAAAGAAAAGCTTTTGTCCTTGACTTTCTTATTGGAACGTGTTAGTGGTGCTAGAAATACTTTACATAACTATGGACTAGAAACCGAGCGTAACAAAGCCCACCTTTCGGCAGGCTCTTGGGTTTATTTTTTTTTCTTCACCCAGACATCACAGAAGTTACTAGACTCTTTGAGTGTGTATCCAAGCTCACTCAATTGCCTCTCAACATCTGCTGTTATAATACCTCTGGTCAGCAGATGTCCATCGTCGTTAATGAAGAAGCCACCTTCTCGACGTTGCTTATAGGCAACGTAACTCTCAGGGAAGATAAGGCTCAAAGCTTCTTTGGTTCTTGCATTCATGTGATCTCCGATCAACTTGAGAAGAATAATTTCTTCTCTCAAGAATAATATAACCCGTTCCCTCCTACCCGTCAAGGGCAGGGGGTCACTTTATTTGATTTAATCTTCCAAGTATTTCCAGTCCTCACCCTTGTAGATGAAGTAGCTTGTGCCTGCTCTATAGCCCGTGAAGTCGTCATATACCCGTCTCCACCTCTTCGACCCCTGCACTTGGATCATTGTATCTGTTGGTATCTTAGCGCCGTAGCCGTTCTTATTTATGGCGTTGTCTAGAGCCTCTTGACTTGGGGGTGATAGTTTGGATGCTGTGATGATATGGATGTTTGGCTTAGCCATGCTATTCTCCTAGAGTAAGGGTAGGGTTCAATGTAATGCGTTCGATGGCTAGGTGCTCCCCATCTAGGAGGAAGGGGGTAATAACCCTCTGGTAGGCTTCGGTTTCTGCGAAACTATCATTGGTCTCGATGGTGAGCTCCTTCAGGGCTACCACTAGGGCACCCCACTTCTCATACTTCAAGGCTACTTGGCAAGCCTTGTCCCACTCAAAGAACTTGAGAGCCTGCGCCTCCCCTATCCAGCGGCTAACACCGTAGCGATAGTCCTTGTATGCTTGTCTCGCCTGCTCTCTTGTAACTTTAGTCATGTTGTCCTCCTAGGACGGTGGGGGTATATTTAAATAGTGGGAGCCGAAGCCCCCGAGGTTTTTAGTCTTCGTCTTCGATTGCGTGTTCATCAACTATCCACTCGCCCACTGAATAGTGAGTGTTGCCCTTAAGAGGGTTGGCGTCCATGAACTCATTTGCTTTCTTTGCCGTAGAAAAGAGGAATGATTGGATTGTGTTGTGGTACTTAAGGTTTTGCGTACTGCCTGCCGTCTGCTCGTTGATCCAGAACTCCAAGCCCATTCGTATCTCCACCCTGTGGATGAAGCGCCCGTCATATGCACTGTCTGCACGCTGTTGCCCACCTGCGTGGTCGTAGATTTCAATCGTAGCTGTGTTGAGTGCGGTGTTTGAGTTGGTCATTGGTGACTCCAGTGTGAGGTCAGCATCATTGCCTCCCTTCCCCTATAATATAACACGCTCAGCACAGGCTGTCAAGGCGAAGGGGTCAGTTAGTTGAGCTATCGTAGGTAGCACGATACCGTTACCCTCTCAATCATAGTACCTATGATAACGTTACCGATTTAATCGTCGTGCTTGTGTCCATTGTTTTTGTCGGTAAAAAACAACCGTCGAATTAACAGGGGGGAGTCCCTCTCCCCCTCCCTCTAGACCGACGAAATAAGTACTTACATAAGACCGACGATTAAATCGCGTAGCGAGATACATACAACACGGATTTGAAATTTTAGAGATTTTTTCATTATTACAAACATTCCGACGATAGAAAACATACAACACGGATTTGAAATTTTAGAGATTTTTTCATTATTATAAACATTCCGACGATAAAAAGCATACAAGTCAGATTCCAAATTCTATAATTAAGAATTCCTCACAACTTCCAACATTCCCAAAACCCCCAAGCTCAAAAAATCCCCCAAAATAAATTGGAGGACAATTCAACTCTCGTCCTTACACCAGATCTTCTTTAGTAACTCGCCATTCAACAACGTCATAGTGCCCCAAAGGGTCGGTGAGGGATACATAAACATTTCCGTTCATTTCAATTCTCCATGTCCATTTTCAATCCAAAAAGATGTCTCGGAATATAAAGAGACTAGTCTTTCGTAGTAAGAATTCTCCCCATAATCTTCTCTGATTTTCTTGATTGCTTCGTCACTAGTTCCCCAGAAACAGCCAATTTGGAACATTACACAGGTATCATGTCGAACTGTATAGCAGACTCTTGACGATTTTCCACACTGGAAGGATTGTATGTTTTTAGCACCATACAGATTAGCACCATACAGATTAGCACCACGCAGATTAGCACCAATCAGATTAGCACCAATCAGATCAGCCTTTCTCAGATCAGCACCACGTAGATCAGCATCAATCAGATCAGAACCACGCAAATCAGCACCACGCAGATCAGCATCAATCAGATTAGCACCAATCAGATCAGAACCACGCAGATTAGCACCAATCAGATCAGCCCGTTCTCCCTCTACTCCATCTGATTCTATCCATAATTTATGATCATCTAAGATCTTTTGTAGTTCTTCTTTGGTCATTTTTCCTCCTCGGATATTTATACAATTAATATAACCTATCTCGTAACTCTTGTCAAGTCCAAAAGGAAACTTTTTCGCGTATATTGAACTACTTATATGGTATAGGAGATACAAATGAAACTAAGACTAAAGATTATAAAAGAGAGTCTCAACGAGGGAGCGAATATCACATCCTCTGACTTTATAAAGAGCGAGACCCTCTTTGATATGTATGAGGTTACAAAGCTGTTTAAGATAAAGTCCGATGATATGGAGATGACTCAAGAGCTAAGTTTCCAATATAGTCCTAAGGATTTTGTTAATGAACCGATTATTGCCGCTCTTGAAAAATGCGGTCGTGGTAATCAAGTAGAAGATGACTCTTTTGGTCAGCATACGATACCAACTTTTGATATATCATTTAAAATCGTTGAAATGACTATTGGCGGAAAGGAAGTTGAAATTAAAGATGAATATACATCAAACATTTTTCCTAATAAAATGGTTGCAATTAGCTTCCTGAGAAATATTGCAAAGTCCATAAATGATTTCGCATCTCAAAACGATGATTCTTGCTTTGTGTTCTCTGGTGGGGTTCAAAGTGAAGAGCAACCTTGGGACACTTCCAGAAGGACAAAAATATATTATATGATGCTTAAGAGGGCATTTAAAAGATCTTCTGGTTGGGTCATGGTTAGTTTCGGAGAAGATGAGCCAAACGACACTTTCTTCTTTCGGTGCAATGACGACAATGCATTATCTCAAAATGAGATATATTCTCTTATTGATGAAGAGTTCTCATCAATGAAATAATAACTACTTATAGGGTACAGGAGATATATATGATAGTCACAAAAGAAATACTAAAGAGAATAATCAGAGAAGAGCTTAAATTATTCGAGAGTTTAGAGACACGAAATCAATTCTATGATGACTTAATGAAGTACGCCGGTGGTGTTGGAGACAATTTATATCCACCTGTATTTAAAACATTATCAACTGGTGAGAACCAAACAAATAGAGCAGCAGGAAGAGAATATAAGAAGCTTTTCAGAAAGCATGCAGATCATGAATACCTAAAAAGCACAAGGAAAGTCCACGTATCTAACTCACACGACTTTGATATTAAGCATCCCGTGTTACCTAAGGATGAATTGTCATGTGTAATATTCAGCAATGACAATAGAAAAAATAACTTTATAAGGCTGGGTCTCAGTAACAGAATTAAAACTGGGCTTGATATTGTTGATGGAAATAAGACATTTCCATTAGTTATAGAATTTGAAACTGGTAGAATAACATATTGTGAAGCTAAGGGTCTGAATTCTGGGTATCGTAAGGGCTTTAGCACGTACAAACAAAGAACTGAGAAGCCATCTCTTGAAAGAGACATGTCACCAGAAGAAATAGCTAAATCTATCAAGCATTACGAAGATAAATATGGTTCTGATCTTGGCGCTGATTTATTTTATAAATGGGCCAAAAAGAAATATGATAGAATTAATTCTGACCCGAAGCGATGGGCAAATCAGTTTTCTAGTGGTTATAATAAATTACCAACAACACCGGATATGCCCAAACGTTTACTGGGACACCCTGATTTCAAGAACTTAACACATGATGAAAACCCAATGAAGCACTTGATTCTGGACAAAGAAGATCTTTTGTTTTGGGAAAGCAAAACCACGGGTAAATACCCGAACGAGGCTTTTATTAACAATTGGAGCATTAAAACAATATATGTTCCTTTCATTCCCGACGAAGACGTACGGCGTGTTGTTGTGTCTAAACTTAATAGTATGAAGCTTGCAGTTGGTGGGTTTACTGTAAGTATGCTAAAGGAAACAGAATTATGAAAATAACTAGAAGACAACTTAGAAGAATTATCAAAGAAGAGCTTAAATTATTCGTTAATGAAGCAAAAGAGCAAGGACTCGAAGAGGGGAAAAAGGATGCCTGCTATGATAAGGTTAAATCCCGTTATAAAGTGTGGCCTTCCGCTTATGCTTCTGGTGCGCTCGTAAAGTGTCGTAAGGTTGGAGCTAAGAACTGGGGTAACTCAAAGAAAGAAGGCTTAGATGAAGAATTCAAGCCACATGATATGTATGATCCAAAGACAGGCAAGAAGTTTGCTGCCGGCATCGAACAGGACCACACTGAGATGTCCAAAAAGGGCTATACACACATTGATCCGAAGAAGGTCGAAAAGATTCTTAGGGATGAAGGCGGAGCAGCAGGGCTTGATCCATTTTTGAAAGAATTTGGCGAAGATAAGAAAGAAGATATCTTAAAGATATTAGAAGACATGCCGACTGTTAAAAAGCATGAGAACGGCGATTATATCTTGGACGACGACAAAGATGTTGACCTGTCTGAAAAAAAGCAAGCTAGTTCGGAAAAGAATCTCGGCGATTGGTTTGGTCGCAAAGGCGAGAAAGGATCCAAAGGTGGCTGGGTTGATTGTAATGCTCCGGACGGCGATGGTGGATACAAAGAATGTGCCCAAGGAAAGAGAAAGAAAAAACCTTATTGTCGACCAACACCATCCGCATGCAAAGATGAACCAAAGAAAAAAACTAAATAATGAGGAAAGGAAAAATGAAAGTTACAAAAGAAATGCTAAAGAGAATTATCAAAGAAGAACTTGAAGCCGAAAAAGCTGAATCAATCAACCCAAGTGAACAAAAAAACCACCTCTATCCTATGTATGAAGGTGATGACTCAATCCTTGAAGCTTTTAGCGGCGCCACTCTCGAAGAGGGAGACCTCGTGTGCGAAGGTTGTTTGTTTGAGATGCTACAAGAGGCCTCCTGTGGGTGTCCGGACCTTATGGGTGAGGCAGAGTATCAGGGAAGAAAGGTAACGCTAAATAAGCCTACTAGAGGCGATGTAAAGAAGTTTAAGGTCTATGTAAAGGATCCAACTACTGGAAACATCAAGAAAGTTAACTTCGGCCATGGTGGAACATCAGCCAAAGCTAAAGGTGAAAAGACAATGAAGATTCGAAAGAACAATCCAGCAGCCCGGAAATCATTTCGTGCCCGTCACAATTGTTCTAGTCCGGGACCAAAGACTAAGGCAAGATACTGGTCTTGTAAAAAGTGGTAGAAAGTTTAAGAACAAAAGGAGAAGAATAATGACGACACTAACAAAAGATGATGTTTGGAAGGTAGTCCAAATGGGACTAGGCATGCTCGTTATTCCACTTGGTGGATGGGTATGGAACACAAATATAATAGTAGCAGAACTACAGAATGACCTTGGTGATGCGGAAGAGGTGATTGTCTCCCTTGAAAAAAAGCTCCAAGGCTCGGACGACAACGCAAAGAACATCATCGGGATCGAGAAGGACATCGAATATATGAAGGGTTCTCTCGGACGGATCGAGTCGATGGTAACTCGGAGGAAGGAGTAATGACTAGCGGAATGTTTATGTTATTGTTCAATAGCCCATTCACAGAAGAAGCTCCAGCTACTCCAGAGTGTGATGAGCTTAAAAGAAATATGATTGCTCTTGAATTATTTCTTAAGGATCAAGAATACAAAGATGAGCACTGCCCGGATCTCAAATGGAAACAACCGAGCATTGATGTGTACAAGGAGACTCTCAAATCTCAATTACCTAAAGACTGTAAAGCTTAAGGGTCATCCAATATAGGTCTAACTATAACCTCAGCAATTTTGAGGGTCATTATTTTTTGCATTCATTCAAGACTCATGGACTATTTAATGTGTTCAGGAGAAACCACCCATGCGCTATAAGATTGTTATAAAAAGAAAGTTAGATGAAATGAGCGGCGTTGGTGCCGTAGGTGGCTTTGCGGGAGGTTTCGGATCTCCAAGCGGTGTTGGCCCCTCCGATAAGGATAAATCCAATAAAGATGCGCTCATACGCCTTGAAGACGGAGGTGCAGGAATTGCAGGAAGGATGAGCAATCCCGGAATGCGAACATCTATCACCGGAGATGAAGAACACGAAGGGCAAGTCGAAAAAGCCAAGTATAATTGCGATCGCAACATAATGGAAGACGGCTCAGACCTAGGCGAACTTGAAGACTCATTTGTTGATACGTTTTCATACGAGATTGGAACAGATCAAGCTCTCAGAACGGCAGAGGACGATAGCGAAGAAGCTTTTGTTAAGCCATTACGGGCACGCGGGTATGAGGTTATCAAATATATTAGCGAAGGAGCTATTGGAAAAGTCTTTCTTGTTGAAGATATCAACACAGGCGGCGAATATGCCGCTAAAGTGGTTGGCCTACTGGATCCGTCAAAAGCAGTAAAGCGTAGTATCCCAGATACTATTAGAAAAGAAGTCGGCAACTACAGTGAGATAAAAAATATCGGCAATACTGTGGAGGATGTCGAGAAAGAAAAAATCTGGCGCCATTTTCCGGAAGTGTACGATGCTTGGGTCGAAGTAAATCAAGATATCGAGATGGGATTCATAATAATGGAGTTGCTAGTTGAGGCTGAAGCAGAAGAAACGGTTTTTATCCCTGATGTAAATGACGCAGTTGCAAAAAAATACCCAAAAAGAAAGGAAAGTGCCTATGAGTTCTCGGATTTTGCTCGTGATCAGTCCTTAAAAGCTAAAGTGGCTTTCAAAGATCTATATGAGGTCTTTGCAATCGTTCAGGATCTAATCAAATCGATCATGGAAGAGGTTGATAAGAAAACATATAAGCTAAAAATCAGAAAAGGCGCTATCAAAAACAAGTCAAGTATAACTTCAGTAATGAAATCAATCTATCCTAGAGTTCTTTCTAGGTATGAGAAGATGCAAGACTCAAGCCCAGAGAAAATAGCTGAACTAATCAGAAAAAGAACATCTGAGATATTAGGATATCTTAGTAGAGCACAAGACTTTCAGAAAACAATGAATATTCTTAATAAAGAGGTCAGTGATGCTCCTTATATTATCTTAATCTTCCTAGAATTCTCCCTAGCTATGGCTAAAATCGGAGAACTATCCGGAAAGTCTTCCACAGATGATGAAGTTGATGACTTCGGGGTTAATTTCTTGAACATTATCCGTAAAACTACAGGAGTTAAGTCCGGATATCGTTCCAGAGAGCTGAAAGGTCGTCCTGAGAATTCACATAGCCTTGGAAATGATCTTTATGCTGCACTTGTAGCATTATATGACGCTACAGGGCTTGCCGCAAGAGATATTCATGATAGAAACGTTATGAAACGACCCGGATCAGGTGATTTAGTTGTAGTAGATCTCGGACTTTTTATGAAAGATAAAAATTGGGTTGGACTTAAATAAAGACATTAAATGACTTTACAAACCGACTATAATGTGGTACAATGATAAAAAGGAAAACATAAAAATGAAGAATTTACTTACAATAACTGAGAGTATGAAAGACAATACTCATGGAGAAGTTATTACTTTCGACTTTGACCAGACAATTGTTAAATCATTTACTAACAAAGATGAGTCAGGTAGCGAATCCTTCCAGTTTGGAGGGGTAAATGAGGAAATGTTGAAGAAGATCAGGAACTTTAGGAAGAAAGGTACTTCGGTTTTCGTAGTTTCGTCTAGGAAAGTATCATTAGAAGATGGAGAGACCAGTGTTAAAGCTCTCTTAAAGAAGTTTAAGGTCGAAGTTGATGGAGTGTTCTTCACAAATGGGAAATTAAAGGCACAAAAACTATATGAACTTGGTTCTACGTTGCATTTTGATGATGATCCTGCAGAACACGACGCAATTATTGCTTTCAAGCAGCTACACAAGGACTCAACAGTAGATGTTAAGTATCCAGATGCCTTCTTGAGAGACATCGAAGCCGTTGCTAAGGGGATTATAGTAACTTCTGATGGAAAATACATCATCGGTCAGCGTTCTGACTCTAATGAGTGGGATGCTCCGGGTGGGCATCTACTCCAAGGCGAAGAACCATCTTATGCGTTCTTGAGAGAAGTGAAAGAAGAGCTAAACCTTGAATTAGAGACTGTTGATCTATTAGATAAGACAGAAACGACTTGGAAAGGTATAACAAAAGACACATTTTACTTTGTTGGGAAGATAAACAAGACCTCAGATGAGTTAGAGGGCATCGTTAAGCTACAATGGGAGGTCTCAGACTACTTTTGTGATGATATGGATGGTATCCTAAGTAAAACGTCAGGAAATATGACTCAGCACCTAGAGGATGTAACTAAATTGCTTAGTTCTGAGCAGGAAACAGCGTTATATGAGAATAACGAGGCTGAAATAGGCCCAACAAGCACACCTAGACGCTTCAGGCTCAAGATTAGTCATCAAATAGATGAAAAAAAGAAAAAGAAGAAGAAAAAGAAGAAGAAAACAAAAAGTAAAGCTAAGAAGAAGACTAAAAAGAAAGGTTCCAACTGGGGGTCTTGGTATGGATGGGGAATTGGCCCTAGTTCAAGTGATGCGACAGGCTCTGATGGAGCTGGTGGCGATGGAGGAGGCGGAGAATGAAAAAGTTTAAGATAAAAATGGAGAAATAATGAATTTAAATGAGGAAAAGATAGTCAGTAATGCAAGGGCAGCAATATTTATCCTATTTATGCTGATGGTTAGCGGCATTATAGGATACAAACCGACCAGTATAATACTTTTTAGTATGATTTTAATTAATTTAAGGAAATAAAAGATGAAAATTTCAAAAAAAAGACTCTTAGAGATCGTTACAGAAGAGTGTTCTGACTTCCAAGATCAAGTATCTATTGGTATGGAGCATGATTCAGAGGGATTACCTCAAGAAGCTAGGGGAAAACTAGCAGCCTTAGCTACTGATGCTCAAGAATTAAGCGAAATGCTCCCGGAAAGCACTCAACTTGAGGGTTGGGTAGAGGAAAAGCTATCAAAAGTAACAGAATACATCAAAACTATACGACAATATGTCGAATTAGGTATGGAATCTGGTGCATATGACTCGGTTGAGCCTATTGCAGATGCACCTATTAGCACTATGGGACCAGAAATGGACACTTCTCCCGATTTGAGTGCCGGAGATGAGGTTTTTGACCTTGATTTAGGCAATTTCGAAGAAGAAGATGAGTTATACTGATAAAAATACAGGTAAAACCTTCAAAACAGTAAGAAATGAGGCCTTTGGGGCATCAAAGCTAAAGTATTTCACTGTTGGTGACCTAGTTTCTTGGTCTTCTCTGGAGTTTGATGACTTCGGAGAGCCAATTAGGCTTGAATCTGGTCTATTAAAAGAGATAAGACTGATAAAAAGGGACAATTACTCATCATATGAGGCTGTAATATTGGATTTTATGACCCAAAAAGAGGTTATAGTATCACTAATAATATTAAAAAAAAGCAATTTTGGAGACTAATTAGAGTATGACTTGTACAATAGAAAATCCGGCTGGTTACGATTTAACAGATCTTGAGACTCATGTTCATGATATGTATGATTTCTTTAACCAAAAGTATAGCTTCAAGGATGATCCTAAGGTCATTTTCGACTCGGAGCCTACCAATGGCCCTATTGTTCTTGGAAAGACGGCTTATTACGATCCTCAGACCCTTGAGGTGCATATTTTCGTTGATGATCGACATCCGAAAGATATGTTAAGGTCAATAGCTCACGAACTGATCCATCACATGCAAAACCTAGAAGGTAGATTGGATGTTGGTGGATATATGGATACAGGGTACTACTTAAAGAATGAAAAAATGAAAAAACTCGAACAAGAGGCTATGTTACACGGTAACGCCACAATGAGAGAATATGAAGATCGTATAAAACTAAAGGAGAAAGACGGTATGTCGCTTAATGAATGGAAGAATAACGAACTCAACAGAGGAATGTTAAAGAAGTTTGGATTACTCAAAGAAGCTGCTTTTGATGGCGGACAAAGTGTTGGAGAAGCTCAAATTGATACTTTGAAGGAAGAAGAAGAGTTAGAAGACACAGAAGGTAGTTCTGATGGACGAGAAGAGTTCTTAGCTTCAAAAGAAGATGAATTTTCAAAGAAAGAAGAGATGTACAATAGTCTAAAAGAATCTATCAAGAGAATCGCTAAGTCTAAATCGGTCATTCTCAAGTCAGTTAATAAGAGAATTAAATAAGAGGTCTCAAAATGAATAGTACAGATGAAAAATCTCTTAGAGAATCCATTAGGAAGTCTCTAAAGAGAAGTTTGTTGCACAAGCAACAAAAAGCACATCTACAAGAGCAAAAAGTTCGTTCTTGGGCTCGTGCGTTGATCAAGGAAGTAATTTCTGATAAGAAATCTTCTTCATTAAATGAATCTAAAGATGTATCAAATCCGCATCCAAATACAGGTATCAACAAGCTTAGAGATGCTATTCGGAAGGCTAAACCTTCAATCAAATCGAAGTTCCAACAGCTAACATCAAGTTTGGAACAGAGAGAATCATTTACAAATCACCTCTTATCTGCTTTTGTTAGTTTATTTGATCAGTTAGATGCATTATCCGCTTCTGAAGAAATAGACGTTGCTGATCAAGAGATTGTTCCAGATGCAGGCGCAACAGAAACTGATGTTTTGCAAAACCCCGATGCTGCAGGAGCATTAGAGGATGACTCTCCGCTTGAAGACATATTGGAAGGTCTTTTGAGTGAAATAGAAATCGAAGTCGATGATGATAACGAAAACGATGTTGTTAGTGCTGATATCAATAAAGAGAAAGAGACAAATACCAATAAGGATATGTCTCAAGTGGAAAAGGACATTCAAAAGAAACAAGCTCAACAGAAAGAAAGAGAATCCTTTGGTTCTGGTCAAGAAGGTGATGCTACAGGTAGAAACCAAGCATACGACACCTTTAATTTGGTCCAATCTTACTTTTCAGATTCATATTTAGATCTCGATGCGAAAGATGATAGAGAAATGTTCAAAAAGTGGATGTTATACAATTTGAAACTCTTACTCGACTCTTACGAAGAAGAACTAAATACTGGTCTTGATACTCCTCAAATTGATAACCCTCAATAGACCTCTAAGACTTAAAATCACACACTTCACCACTACACAATCATATTGTAACACACTGGAGTAAAGGTGTCAAGTAAAAACAAGGTAATAAAGACATTTATTTCTGAACTAAGAGAACAAGGTCGTATAACTGAGCAATTCTTAGATGGTGTATCAGATCTTACCATAGAGGAACTAATAGCAGTTAAGCTAGAACTTTCCTCTAAGATGGTTAAAGGAAAACTGTATGGTCTCCCTCTGTGGGGATCAATGCCTTATGCTGTAAGAGATGGTCTATTAATGTTCGTTACTAGAAACTGTATTACTAAAACTGATATGGCTAGTACAATAGGTCTTCCTTATGAACAATTCACTCAAATATATAGAAAGTATTGTTCTAGAGATAAAGAAGTAATATTAGAAGAATAGTTATTTAATAATATTATAATAATATATATATACAAATAAAAACATAATATTAGTGATAATAATAGTAATGAATATATTAGTAATAATAGTATAGTAATATATATATAATATTTAAATATACTATTAATATTATCTCTTTTAATCACATCAGGAGACTTATTTTAAATAAAAATGATAAAAGTAGTTCTTTTCTATTGACAAAGAAATCATACTGTGTTATAATACTATTACACACAAAACAACACACACTGAATATGAAGATAATAGAACAATGTTAGCTCATTGTCTATGTCCTCCTTTGACCATATAAGTACTACACATTCTTATTTATTTATTATCTTCATATTCTTTTTTTTTTACTATTTCATTCAGGAGAACAAATGGATAAGACAAGTATGATATCATCTTTACAAGAGTTCGGGATTGATTTGAAATTAGAAAGCCTAGCTGCTTCTAGGTTCTATGTCGCGACTATGATTGAATGGTTTTCTCTGAAAGATGGATATACGGCATATATCATTGATGAATATGAGCTAGGAGTTGAAATAGATGGAGAAAATGTTGCTAGCATTGAAATTGTAGACTCTATACTCAGGATAAATTCTATGGTTGATGATACATATACTGTTTTGCTTGATATCTTAGAGTTCGTTGCTACCAAGCATGATCAGGTAGTTAGGGTATTTGATTACCTAGAAGAAAATGGTGATGATATCAATTCTCTTGTTTTGGAAGAGCAACATTTAGAAGAACAAGAAGAACAAGAAGAGGAAGAATCAGAAGAAGACACAGATTGGGGCTGGATTTAATGAAGATTTTTTATTTGAATAGAACAGAAGATGAAAGTGGAGTGTCTGGTACTGGACGTGTAGCTCAAGGCTTCATATTCGACAATGGTAAGGTTACTGTTACTTGGCTATCTGATAGGCCCTCCGTGACTGTATATGATAGTATAGGCGAAGTTCACGCCATTCATGGACACGGAGGGAAGACTGAAGTAATAATGGAGCCAGACTATAAAAAGGCTTTTGGAGAACTAAAGTCCTTTATTGAAAACTTTAATTTGCTTGAATTAGCAAAACTAGGAATACCAGTTGATGGAAATGCTTCAAAGCTGATTTCAAAACAATGAATACACGAGACATTGAGTTTAGTTAAGAGCTATCACTCAATGCTTTTTTTTTGTCCAACCAATAACTAAAAAGTTGGTAACTTATTTATAATTAGAGGTAATATATGTTTAGCGAAGAAGTAATGACGAAGATAACCGAGAGATCCAAGAATGATCCTGAATTTGCTAAAGTTTTTGATAATCTATTCAAATGGTCGCAGGAAGCGCAAGCAGTAGGTATGGATATGAAAGAGATAGCAGCTATTTGTACTCTTGGGTTTGCTATAGCGTCAGACCCTTCATTGAAATCTATGGTAAGCAATATGATTAAAATAAGCAACATTGGATTAGATATTACTGGTAAATAACTATTTATGGTGATCAAGGAGACGTTTAATGTTCATTTATTTATTAATGTGCCTAACTTTAGCTGAGGATAGAGATGTACAATATGATAAAGTCATAGAGATTGACTTTGAAGAATTGGACATTTCAGGCAAGCTAGTAAAGCCTCAGGGCACTCTAGTTGTTGAAGCCAGTAGAGCCACGTTTAATCCTATGATACCTCTGAGAGTTAATTTCAACCCAGAGATAGCTAATTCAGTTAATGATATTAAATAAATGTTGTCGGATATAGCCATCATCGCATTAGGAGCAAACAAATGAATAATAAAGAATTTACTAAAGACCTACTTAAGCATCCAATTATTAAAAAGATATTTGAGTCAAACCTATGGGAAAGCTCCGATATACACAAGGTGATTGTTGAAGAGATATTGGAAGCAGGTGCACCACAGCCTACTGAACCTGTTGGACCTACCTCACCAGATACAGATACAAGTGATGTGATGAATGATAGAAAAGAAAAAATAAAGAAAATGAGAGATGATATCATATCCTCATTTAA
>Ga0206131_10003121_pt1 | contig 19339 bp, 14 predicted proteins | sample Helgoland_Spring_FD_148636 | JGI IMG/M metagenome (GOLD analysis project Ga0206131, IMG submission 148636) | Pelagic subsurface seawater microbial communities from Kabeltonne, Helgoland, North Sea - Helgoland_Spring_Bloom_20160517_1 | ecosystem: Environmental > Aquatic > Marine > Epipelagic ...
GTAATAGCATTTTCATATCATACATTATTATTCTACTTGAATAGGACATCTGCTGAAACAATGTTTACAGATGCAACGATATATGAAAACATGAATAGGATTGTAAAGTTAGTTGATTATAAACCTAAAGGTTATCAAACATCTTTACTACCTTTTAATGTTGATGTTAATAGTAGTTTACCTATAGGTACATATACAATTAAAAGGTATTCATATTTTAGTATAGATGGTACAATATATTCATTTGCGAATGATATAACATTTACTAAAAGTTTACCAGGTGATGAATCTTTAGTAGATTTTTCTGATACTAATCTTTTAAGACAGGGCCAGTATTTTGAATATCCACCACAATTTTCAACAGGTGAAGATTTTGAAACTATTGTACTTTCTTTGAAGGTAGCTAACACCAACACTAATTTAAAAATAGATGGTGGTTCTATCGATGTTTATGTTAAGGATGCCAATACAGGTAAGTATGTTAATTACACTGAAACAAATAATATGTTTCTTGAATCTCCTGAATCTCCAAAATATGAAAAACGATTAAATGAAAATGGGTTATTTGAAATAAAATTTGGTAATGGGGTTTTTGGTAAGAATTTAAATGAAGGTGATGAAGTTTCAATTTTTTATATAACGAGTGATGGGGAAGGTGGTATAGTATCTCGAGGTCAATTAGATGGTAGAACGTTAAATTTCTTTATCACACCTAAATTCACTGATATAAGTAACAGTATATATGATGATACATTTACATTTCTTTTACCATCGCAGGTATCTACATTAGCGTTTACCAATACAGTTGATTCATCCAATCCTAAAGACATAGAAAGTGTTGATGAAATTAGAATTAATGCTACAAAAAATCTACAATTACAAAATAGAGTCGTAACCGTAGCAGATTTTAAAAGTGATATAGAAGTTAACTATTCAAATGTTCTTAAATCAGTTAACGTAGTTAATAATAAGACATATATTAATGAATATATAAAATATTTTTATGATATTGGATTAAATAAACCTAATGATGATTCAAGATTATTATTTAATCAAGTTAAATTTGCAACATCTAGCCAGCTAAATAATGTATTTTTATTTATGGTACCTAAATTTTTAAGTGTTGATGAAGATAATAATTTTTATTATGTTTCAACTCCTCAAAAATCATCAATTGTAAATTCTTTAGCTGATAAAAAATTATTAAATGTAGAAATTTTACCACAAGATCCAATTTATACAGCTTTTGGATTAGGATTATCAATTGGTGGAGATAATGAGTTAACGTCAGGTATTATAGATCAAACCCAATTAGTAATTAAAAGAGATGTTTTAACTAATGTAAGTGCTGAAAATTTAAAACAAAGAGTTAATAATATATTTAAAAATTATTTTGAAACTCTAGAGTTAGGTAGTCTTTTTAGTATAAATGATCTTTTAGTTGAAATATTTAGTTTACCAGGTGTTATTAATGTATTTACGAGAAGAACAGTTAATGGTGAGTCATATGAAATTCCAAATATATCTATGTTAGTTTTTAACCCGATATATGAACAAAATGATATTAGAACTATTACTGGTGATTATCAATTACCTTTCTTTAAATTCCCGTTTTTATATAATAAGAGCATTTTAAATAAAATTATTGTTGAAAATGTCTAGTATTGATTACAGTTTTCAGAGTGATTATAGTAATTTATCTGCTATTGATATACCTTTTATTATAAATGATAGATTTGGTAATAATTTATATAATACTAGTTTATCTGCAGTAACTGGTAGTGATATATATACTGGTAATTTTGGTGGTATAACTATATACCCTATATTTGATGCTGCACCGCTAATTGTTAGTGATAATGACTTTTATATCGACTTTGGAGATGGTACAATAATAAGAGAAAATTTATCAGCAAGTCATACATATAATTCGACAGGAGATTACCCAATAACATTAGTTGTAACAACAAGTGCAGGTAGTTTCTTTAAGAGTAGAAGTAAATATATTGCTAAAGTAAGAAATGTTATTCCAGATAGAGTTTACTTAACGTTTGAAGGGTCGAATCAACAAAACAGATCAGAAGCTACAAGTAAAATATTTATAACAAGATTTAATAGCGCGTTAACATCGCCATATCTTTCAGCAAATGATTATAGTATTAATTTAGCAGTTAATAGTAATGACGCTCCTTTAGTAAGACAAGAAAAGTATATAGATGATGAATATTTTCAATTTAAACCTGGAAGTTATTTTATAACATCACCAGATGAAAATTTTGAAGTTATTAATTCTGTTAAAACAAACTCGACTAGTATATATGCAAAATATGAAGGTACAGATATAGTATTAGAAACTACATCTACAGCAACAAATGAATTTGTTGGTACATCAGGATATGGTTCTTTCTATTATATTGAAAATTAAACGCATAGAATATATCGATTGGTGTGATAAATATTATAAATGTCTGAAATTCAAAAAAAGTTTAGTGACCTCATAGTATATAATAGTGTTACGAATAAGTTACCTGATGCGAAGTATGATATAACTAAAGCTTTTTCTTTCGTAGAGTTTTTGAATTACGTTAAAGTATTAGATGATGATAATACTGAAAACTTTGAACAATTTAAATTATATTTAAAAAATTGGGAGTTAATTGATACAACAAACAACAGACAAAATGCAATATCTTTAAGAGGACAGTATATTAATTTCTTTAATGAATTGTTACTTGTATATAGCACTAGTGAAGAAAAAAGATATTTCTCTAATTTAGATTTAAATGATGTTGAAAGTTTAACAAATGCTATACCTTTCTTTACTCGTAAAATAAATGAAATAGTAAATTATTATAGAGATAAAAGAAATACATTTAAAAAGGATCTAAGAGAATATAAGAATAAAGGTAGTGTCGAAAGTGTTAAGAACTTTACTAAACATACCATACTTAACTTTCTTGAAAGTGATATTAGTACCATCACTCTATTACAACCTTTAAGTAGCATACAACGCAATCTAAAAATTGAGCTTGAAGAAGGTTATGACACGTTTAATGATTATTATGATGTTGATCCAAACAATACAACTCAGACATCTAATGCTAACGATATACCAGCAATAACATTTATAAATTTAGATGCTGCAATCGCTGATACTATAACTGAGAATGGTATATATATTGAAGAATTATTACCGTTTAAATTAACTGTTGATTTTGATTCACCAGAAGAGCAGTTTTTACAACGTGAGGATTATATTGATTATAATATAGATCTATCAGTTAATTCTGCAGGTGATAGTATTAATAATACACCACGAGATACATTAAAAATATTATATGAAGCAGAATTATCTCAGAAACTTACAGGTACCGATTATTACTTTTTAAGTGCTACTACAGAAGGTATAATGCTATCTGGTAAGTTATTCACTGCTGAAAATGAAATTGAAAATGCGTTAAATATAAATTATCCTACATCTATTGTAGAGCCTTCAACTGAGACAGATTTCGAACGAGATGTAGGGTTATATTACAAGCCAACCAACTTCTCGATTTTAAGAGTTAACGGTAGTTATATAACTAAATTAAAAACTGATATATCACCTGGGTTATATGTATACCCAGACCCAAATAAATATGGAGATATTATAGGTACTGGTACAGATGAAAGAGATACACCATATAACTTTTTCTTTGATGAAAGTTCATATAAGAATGCATCATCATCATATGGTAGACGTATAGTTAAAAGTAATAAAAAAGATCATTATTTCCATTCATATACTAGTTACCAACAAAATAGAATTACCGATAACTCTTTAAGTTCATTCAGAGTTCATTACCCTGATTTAATTAATTTCGGTATGATACATAAGATAGATTCTGATATATATGGTAATGAATTTGTTTCTTACGTTGATGATATTGGGGTTATAAAAAATCAAGACGATTCAGAAGCAACAAATGTTATAAATGCACCTTTTAAATCAGGAAATACTATAGATTTTTCAGAGAACAGATACGGTGTAGTTGTACCTAAGAAATCATTAGAAGAAATAAGGAAGAGTAAGAAACATGTTTATCTAAAAGATGTAAGTAATAATACATTTTTACCGTTAAGTTCGTCAAATTTTTCTACCATCATTGATAAATATAAATCAAACAATACATTATATGATGAACTAAAAAATAGTTTATTAGAGGTGAATATATATGAAGATACTCTTTCATTTAAAACATCATCATATAATGTTATAGATAGATATAGCTTTGATGGTGAATTTAGAGCGACATCTCTTGCACCTATGATATTAGAAAGAGATATGAATTTCTATAATATGAGTTTCATAACTAACGACTTACAGGTTGATGATAATATAATTAAATGTAATATAAGTCTAGTGCCTAGTTTTTCAAGTTTAAATAATTGCTTTTATTATGAATTTTATTTATATGATCTAAATAAAAATACACCGAGTACTATTATCGATAGAAATATATATAATTTAGCTTATTTTGAAGATTTAACTAAATTTGATATTGACGTTAAATTAACACAATTAAAAAATGCTGAACTTACATATAATAGTAAATTAGATTCATACAATTTAGCTGTTAATTATTGTGATTCGACTGGTTTAATATACATTCATGTATTGATATTCGATATAATAAATAATAAGTTTATTATAACAGATAACAGATTATATAAACCATCTACCACTGTATTCACGACAGTCTTTACTGATGCATCAACTTTAACCGCGTATTCATTATCAAGCATACTAACAACACCAACAATAAACCTTGCTTTTGCATCGTTACAATTTTAATATAATTATGAACACAGAAACATTAACAGTTTATTTAAGTTCGGAGACATTCCCATCTGGTGGTGATATATCTACATCCCAGACGTTTGTATATAACGATTTAACAGATGTTACATTTAACTTAACAAATGTAAATAGAGGTGATAATAATGGCTATATTGGTATATACAAAACAGAATTTAATTTTGATGGTATTAAAACTAAATTTTTTAATAGTACTTTATCAGCTGTAAATGATAATTATCTATATGTACCACCAGCAACGGTTAATAATTTATACGGTTCAGATTTTCAAGGTATTTCAGCTGAAGGATATGCTAAATTTTACTATAGCAATGGTAATGCTGCGACAATAATATTAAATATTTTTAAATCTGACTTTAATGTATCTGATTTAAATTTAAATTTATTAGGCATACAATCTTACAGTTTAAGTGGTGAAAAGTCTTTATTGGTTATTAAAGATAAGCATAATAATGCTTATACTATGACTGATATAAATTAACTATTAGCTTTTAAATCTTCTAACTCAATAGTGAGTTGTTTTACCTTTTCGAACAAGAAAGGTATAATCTTGATATAATCGACAGCTAAATAACCGTCTTTACCTTCTCTTACCAATTCAGGTAATACCTTTTGTACATCTTGAGCTATGAAACCGTAACTTTTACCTGTTTGATTTGATTTTTTATTCCATTCGAATTCATAACCTGTAATAGATTCAAAAACAGTTTCTAAATCTAATTGTGATAAGTTATCTTTTTTACGACTATCAGATGTGGAAAAGGCTGTAATATCACCTGTAACATCTAATGTACCTCCAATTGTAGTATCACCTCCAATTGTAGTATTGCCAGTAACATCTAAAGTGCCATCGATCGTAGTATCATCACTTAGAGTTGTAAACCCGTCAACACTTAATGCTCCTTCTAGATCTGTGTTACCTAAAACTGTACCGGTACCGGTAAATTTAAAATTATTAGCTGTTAAATTCGAACTCGTTGTAAGATCACCATTAATATAAACATCACTTTGAAAATTTGCATCTCCTACCACCCCTAATGTACTGCTGGTACTAATACCAAGGCAGGCATCGATACACGTTGTCGTTGTAATCGGACCGCTAATTTTAATACCAGTATTAATATAACCAAGTGTTAAAGCTGTATCGTTACCCAAACCATCTGTAACTATTTTTTGACCAGCTATTAGTTCTTGATTATCGGTAAATTTTAATAAACCATCATATGTGGCATTAATGTCTCTATTTTGTAAGCTAAGTCCCATAATAGTATTTAATTATTTAATTGCTCTTCTAGTGTAATAATTCTGTTATTTAAACTCTTAATTTCTTCAATCATTACCGGTATCAATTTAATATAATCAACAGCAAGGTATCCATTATCTCTCTCTTTGACTATAACGGGTAATACCTTTTGTGCATCTTGAGCCATTATACCAATATCACTACCTTCTCTATCAATCTTAGTGCTATCCCAGTTAAATGTATAACCTGTTAAACTATTAATTATCGAATTAGAATTTTCAATTTTATTTAAATCAGTTTTTAATCTTTCATCTGAAGTATAGAAAGCAATAATATCATTAGTACTTCTTATATCTCCAGTAACTGTTAAAGCACCACCTAGTGCTGTTACACCATCGACTGTTAAATTACTTTTTAAACAAGTTGCATCATCCACTGTTAAAGTACTTTGTAAGCAAGTTGCTCCATCCACTGTTAAAGTATCTGTAATACATGTATCTCCAATATTGCAAAAATTACCTTTAATTGTAGATGTCAATGTACCGACACTACCATCTACATGCAGAGCATCCTTAATACATGCACCACCGTTATCTACCTGTAAAGCAATTGTACATGAACCGTTAATTGTATCAACACAACCAAAATTCTCATCATCACTTATAAGAAATGGACCACACATGGTTGCACCGGCTTTGTTTCTACCTAACATTAACGATGTTCTATTACCACAACCATCACTGATACCGGCAACCGCTCTAGGTGTACATGTATTATTAACAATTGGATTATTAGCTATAACGGATGCATCACGACCACCGCCAATTTCTGTTGGGATCTCAATATTATCTCCAGTTTTTAATAAACCGTAATAACTAAAAGCTATTACCTTCCCTGTTAGATCTTTATATACTGGTGCTGGCATATATTTATTTATGGTATAACTACAGTAACTAAAGATGGTATTCTTTTATTTTGTATCCTCGTTCTAACAAAATATAAGAATTTTTCTTGGTAATTGTATATCTCAGTTAAAACCCGGTTAAGTGTGTTACCGTTAACTGTTTCATTAACTCCTACGAAAAACTGTTTCATATCATCAATATTTAACACTGATTTATCAAAGTAATCAAATTCATTAAAGTCTTGAAATCTTAGATATGTATCTAGATCGAATTCAGCAAACATTTGCTTATTAACATTAGCAGACAACAAATTAATATTATATATCAATTTGTATATACTTTGATTTAACGTTATATTATTAAAATATTCATCATTTAATGCAATTGAAGATTTGTTATAAAAATTTGGATTTTCGTTATTAAGTAAAGAAACAAAATCATCAGTTTCAAGAAATTCAAAAATCTTTGTATTGGTTAATGATAATAAACGATCATAAGGATCTTTACCAGGTACTATTATCGTACCACCTGTTGTAAAGTAAAATTTATCAAAATTTGGTAACTCTGACCACGTTGCTTCTGTAGCAGAGAAAGCTGTATATGTTGTATTCCAGAAAGGTATATCACCGAAACTATAATCAATAGTAAATCTTTCAATTAACTCATCTTTAGTTGAGACAAAGTATTTATATATATTTTTATTAGTTTGTAAATAATATATATTACTATTATTTTGAGAAAAAATTAATTTTTGAGCTGTTTCGAAAAAATCAATAAAAGGTATTTGAATATCAAATGGATTCTTTTTAAATGTATATTCATCAACTTTATTGAATGTATCAGCGTCGAGAACTAATACATTATAATTTTCAGATAATATATACAATAAATTTTGATTTGGATTATAAGCAATACATTTAAAAGGGTTTTCATTAAAATATATTTCATTTCTATATTCACTGATAAAGTTTAATGAATCGGTATATTTTTTAATACCACTATCACCAGCACTATAAACGAATATATTACCATTACCATATTCAACGTATGTAGGATCGTTTAGGTTATTATTAAAATTACCAGTACCGCCAACAGTTTCAATTAGTTTAATCTGTCGCTGACCTGTTCTATCCTTATTTACAATTGTATTAATATCTAACTTATATAAACTACTACGCGACCTATCGATAATGTATAAGTGTCTATCATCATCTGTAGCAATACTTGTAATATTACCAAAGAATAAACTATCTAACGAACCGATAGAATTGGTACTTAATTCTAAATTAAATGATGTATTATTTGTATCGGTATTGAATAAAAATAAACTAGCACTTGCAGCTATAATATATGTATAACTATCGGGATATTTTTTACTCGCTATACTGGCTGTATATAAATCTTTGGATGTAAAATCTGGACTAAAAGCTGATAGAGTTTCTAAACCTGGCGTTTGATCACCACATATAAATTGTGTAGTGGTACTATACCATTCAAATTCTATACCATCACCGACTGCTGAAACTGCAGCAAACGCGTTAAAATTAGTTGGTAGTAGGGGATCACATATTTTTGTTTGTCTGTATAAACTAACAAAATTGTCATATATTAAATTAAATTTATAATTTAATGAATTTTTATTAATTATTTCATTCGGTTTAACTAGTAAATCATCTAACGTAAACATTAGTTTGATATCTGTAAAAATGGTTCGTTCAAAATATTTCTCACTAAGATTTATTTCAGAATTTATATTACCAACACCTGTTAATTTAATATCTGTATTGTATCGTGTTTGATATGCTTGGCCTTTAACAATATCAACATTGTAATAACCTATAAAATTGACACCTGATAATGTAAATTCATCACCATATGTATATTTAAATTTTCGTTTATTGTAATTAAGATTATTCATTAATATTATCTTTTATTTTAATCGTTTTATTATTTTTTACTTGGTATTCAGAACCGTTAATGCTGTATACTGTTTTTTGTACATTAAATGGTAATGCATTACCAATATTTAAATCTAAATATTCAATTAACTCAGTAATAGTATCATCACTTAAAGATATATTTTTTATAATAATCTTTGTAGTATCATTTTTAAATCCAGGTATTTTATAATTATATAAATTATTAACTTCTTCAATATTATTTCTCGTACCACATTGTATATCAAAATTAAGGTCATCTACTTTTAATGTAGACATATACAAATAATTGATCATATCACTATTTAAATTATTATTGTAAATTCTATAATTCTTTATAATCCCACCTTTACTAAAAAAGTCGTTATGGTTAGTAGATTTAGAAACAGCCTCATTTTTAATGTTAGGTGAATTTAAAAATAAATTAGGATATAAAAGTCGATTTATTGGGTAATAATTTGGATTGAATTTAATAGCACCATAATTTAAACCGTTAAGGTAAAGTGATATAACACCATTTTCTAAATTGAAGTTAAAATTAAAGAAATTATTAATTTTAAGAGGTGGTACTTTTATATATAATTCTACGTTAGTTTGGTCTTCCGATGATGGTACTGTAAATGAATTCCAACCGCTTAATCCTTCAGCAGGGTTATTATATGTAAAACTAGATATAGCTGGTGGGCCTGCATTCTGCCATTCAACTCCATTTAAACCTAAAGGTAAAAAACTATTTAAGTTAAATTTAAAATGCAATTTATTTTGATAATCCAAATACTTTTCATATACCTGATGCATACCAATTGGATCTACATGGAATCTTTTATTACTTTCACTATCAAAATTATCTGATAAAGTGTTGCTATAAGTTACAACTGAATTATACTCATAATCGTTTAATATATAATCTATAGCAATACCATCTTTGTATGTAGCTGAAATTGCAGGTATAGTACTAGTAACTGAAGATGGTATATCAATAATACAGAAATGATATGTCTGTTTACGTATATCTATACCTGATATACCTAAATTATACGTACCTAACAATTTAGAGTCTGTTAAATCAAACTTATCGACAATAATTGAACCAGATATATCTTTACCAAATGATACTAACTGTATTTCATTACCATCATTAATAAAATCTATTTTATAACCTGATACAACTGCACTATTTAAATTAAACGATGATAAGGTATATCTTTCTGAGTCGAATATTTGCACTTTACCGTCTGCGGGTTGTAATAACTCTTCAAAATCACTACTAAGTGATATGTTAAATGATATAATGTCATTATATGCTTCTTTATCAATTGTAAAGTTTTCTGGTATACCGTTGATGTATTTATTATATAAGTCAGGTTCTTCACCTGATGTGCTTTGAAACTCTGATCTTTCGATCCCAGGGTTAGAAATACATTTATATAGGTATTGTAAGTTAACAAATTGAACATATAACTTTTCCTCAAATACGTTTATATCATATAATCTTTTATCAATACTATCAATAATAGGTTCTATTTCATTTTGAAGAGTTAGGTCATCGTATATTATTCGATTTGTACCTGCTTTTTCGAATTTAGATTCTATATTTGCATCTGGGAATGTACCTTGTTGAGCATAAAAAACAATTTCATTATATTGAGGTTCATCAAACGTTCTCCTACTAGATATACCATCTGGATATACACCTGATAAAGGGGTACCTGCAAATGTTAGAGCAGGTATAGGGTTAGCAGCAACTCCTGGTTCATTTTCAATTACAATAAATCTTTCTTCATCATCAAGACTAACTGCTAAATCTGTTGTCATTAATTTACCTTTACTACCGACTAAACCTACAAGACCAGCAGTTAGATTATAAACAGTTGAGTTAAAAGCTGAGAGTTTATTAATTTGTTTAATTGATATTAAATTGTTTAAATCCAGATTAACCGTACCTGGTAAATCTATATCATCTGCTAATATTGTAACGTTATTGTAACCGATATATGTTTTATCTTTATATGATCTTATAAGCTCTCTAATTTCACGACCAGATCCCTCACCATTAACAACTTCATCAGATATCTCACCATATATATTAGTTTTAATTAACCTATCATTACATACTAAAACAATATCATTATGCTGTTCTAAATATAATGTATCTATAATTTTTTGAACGTTATATGTATTCTTTTGAATTAAATTTAAATCCTTATCGTATACAAATAAGTGATTGTCTTGAGCTAAATATATATATGGTGTAAAGTAGAAATTATTTTTTAAAGAAATTCCATCTTCATATAAATTACCAAATAATTGATATGCATTTAATGAAGATAAATTATCTAATTCTAGTTCAAATGATACATTAAAGTTTTTTGAATTGAACATTTCAAAAGGTGTCTGATCAAAACCATTTTGACTATTTAAATTTAATGTATTCTGGTTAAACAAATACTGATTAGATAATTGAATTGTTAAAGTATCTTTAACTAAATTACCACTTTGTGAGTCTACAACTGTTTTAATTTGTTTCTCACCTACACGTTGATATAAATATGTAGCATTTGGTTCAAATGTCATGTTACTTTCAATATCATAAAATGAATCTGTTATACCATTTTGATTAAAATATTCTTTTGCTTGTGATAAGCTAATAAATGTCTGATTTTTATTACCAGAAAATGCTGCTGTATAACTATTTTCAGAAGGTAAATAATACCTATCTAACCATTTACCTTCACTCACTCCATCACCTTTTAACCATGTGCATAAATAAGTACCAGTTATATCATTATCCTGAATCTGACCGTAATTTTGTAAACCTATCAAACCACCATCCTGTAACAATACAAAAGATAAATCATCCTGATTAATAATAAATTCTTCTTCTTCTGTGAAGCTTGTTTGTATATTATTACCATTAACATCCTGCAATTTAAATATTTTATCACTAAAATAAGGTGATAAACCAGCAAACGCTCCATTTTTACTAATAGTTGAATCGTTTACATTAAGCTTTGAATAAGGAAAAATATCACCCGGTAAAGTAAACTTAGTTATCTTATCAGTTATTAACTTATACTCCTTTGAATAAAAATTATAATTGAAAGTTAAATTTTCATTTTCTTTTTCAATATTACTATTATTAAGAATAGAATTATATTTGCGATTTTGTATACCATTTTCTAGTTTTGAAGGAGCATGTATTTCATTATCATTAGATATATGATTTTTTAGATTAAAATAATCTGCATACCCACATATATTACCACCACTTAAATATAAATCTTCAAAAGTTAAATATGATATGAAGTCATACTTGATGCCTGAAACACTATCCGTTGATAATTTATTACCATTTTCAAAATCATAATATATATACTGATCAATAAAATCACTATTTACAAGTGCTATTTTAGAGTTAACACTCATTATACCTGCTACTAAATTTTCAGTGTTAATAGGTGCTGCTGATAATGTAAGAAAACTAGCAGTTAAACTATTAAAATAGACTGTAGATGGTATAACAACAGTTTGTTCTCCGGAGACTTCTTTAAATAAAGTCAGATATTTGTTTACACTATCATATGCATATTTAAAAATATGATTGCTTAAAGGTCTAGTGTCACTTTTTAAAAAGGTAAAATTTAAGTAATCACCATCAACACTGCCTTCGTTTACATATAAATGTTTAATTAGTCTACCATCTGCGTATGTAATTTCACAAAATTCTTCATCTAAAAAATCTACTAATAAATTTTGATCAGCTGAACCAGGTAATGCTCCATCTAAAGTAATTTGACTTGGATCATCTCTTAAATTTGAAACAACTTTAATATATCTAGATGATGATAATTGCGGTGATGTAGCATAAAATCCAAGCTTAGTGTTTAAGTCTTGAATAAATGGTGTTTTTTCAAATGTAGCAAAATCAGCTATATTTTTATCTTCCGAAAGGTTGTTATATGTATAGTTTTTCTCTAACGAATCGATTGTATTTGAGAACAGTTTATAACTTTTCAAGTTTAACCCTTGATCTGTTGTAAAAGTTTGATTTTTAAACTCTAACTTTTCATTTTTATCTGTTAAGTTAATTTGGTTTAAACTATCATACGTATCAATAAATACAGCCATATATTATATTTATACAACGATTCAGATATTAAAAGCCGATATAAGATTAGTCTGTGTATACAGGTTGTTTAATATCATTTCCTCAACTATACCATCTTTTTTATTAAATTCAGCATATGATGATAACGTTCCAATACTAGTATAAGGTGATTCATCATCTACAAATGTTTGAATGTAACTATCATCAAATGTACTAATAAAATTGTAGAATGTGTAATACTTGAACATATTTTCAATGTTACCTATTTTACTGTTAAATGATTCATCAAGTAACCTATAAGATGTCTGTTCATCTAAGAAATAACCACCAGATTCATTTAAGAAATATGTATAATTACCGATTTGATCTGGTAATACCAATCTCCAACCCCAATTTACATTATAAGCTGATAGAGTATATAGTTTATCACTTTCATCTAAGAATCTAAAATCATTTGCACTTGTAGGGTCTGTATTGAGGAAAAAATATCTTTCACTGAATTTTTCATATGCAACTATAGGTTTAAAGTTAATACCACCAGATAAAACTGTATTAATCGTTATTTCACTTCCAAGATTTTTACCGTATTTTGGATTAGTTATAAACCCACGTGAATCAAAGTTAAATTGATATAAATTCTTATAACTTTTAATTAAACTCATGTTAACTGAAACAAAATCCATTATTCGCTTTAAGCTTGAAGGGTAATTATCTGCAAATACAACTACATCATCATCAATCATTTTAAGGTGACTAACTAAATTATCAACATTGCAATATTGTATATCTGAATTATTACGAACAAAATTTGCTATCTTTTCATATATTTTAACACCTAAAGTATTAGCATCTGAGTCATCACCAACGATTTGACCTAAAAATTGATCAAAGAATTGATCTTGAGCAATTAAATTAGGTTGATACAAGGTATCTTTATAATTTTGCTTTTGGTTGTTATCTTCGTTAACTTTTCTGAATTTGTATAAACCATCTGCCGGGTAAATATTAAATGTATTAGATTCCCCTAAAGCACTACCATTACCTAGTATATTAGCTTTACCTGTAATGCGGATGTTATCAATTGGTGCATTTACTGTAAAATAACCTTTGTAAAACCCACCATTATCAGATGCAGTTAGTATACCGAAATTAGTTATAATATCATCAGTTATGGTATTATCATTTACATCTTTAACAGATATAGTTATTTCATTTACTGATAAGGGTGATGTATTATTCAATGTCAACCTAGGTATCCATTTTATAGGGAAATCACTAACACTATTACATCTAACAGAAAAGTAAATTTTCTGACCTTGATAATATATTTTATTTAAATTGAACGTATCATCTCTATAACCTACACCATCAATACCATTAACTGTAAAAACGAGCTTACTACCAGGATATGTCGGGTCATTTATTTGTAATGAAATGTTCTCAGTAATACCATTTAAAACACTATACACATTTTGTGGTATATTATAGTAAGTAGCTTCTGGATCTTTAACTACTCCTAAATCAGGGTTAGCAAAAATTGTTACATGGTGTGACATATTATTATTTAGTTGTAGAATATGTTAACTAAAAACATAAATAATAATATGTCAAAAAAGTTTTTAAAGTTAGTCGAGAGCATCCATAAAGGCACTAATGGAGGTTTCTTAACCGGGCAGTGTGTTGTATTAGCTCCAAAATATAAATCCGTACCAGATTACAAAAATCTATCTGATGCTGTTAAGCAACAAATTGAAGATTTATTTAAAAGTGGTAACCCAGTTACTATTGTTGGTATGAATACAAAAATGCCTTCAACAGCTCCAGGTAATGCAGATAATAGAGGTTTAGAATTTGTAGCTATAGTAGCACAACTACTTAATGCTGGTCTACATGACCCTAATACTGAAGTAGCTTTACCAAGTAATTGCTTAATGTCTCCAGAAGAAGATGAAGAATTTGGACATAAAGTACCAGATAATTGGAAATATAAAAATAAAGTTCAAATTGACCCGGAAGAAGCAGAAGAAAACGAACAGCAGCAGCAAACAATGACTCAGCAAGGTGATAGCCTTGAGAAGACAAATCTTTCTAACGCAAGAAGCAATACGAAGATTCCTTCTAAACCTGCTACTCCATCTCCTGCAGTTAATGAGAATTATACTTCGCAGTATATGCCAATTAATGGTTAAACCTTCTCGAGATTTACCCAACACGCAAACGCGTTAATTTCTTTATCTAATATAAATACGTCTTTATACATGTGATCTGAAATGGTTACAATATATTGACGTTTTTTATTGTCATCTAAGCTAGAATCGTATACATAATTTAGATACTGCTTCATTAGATTATGATAATCGCCTTGAAACTCGTTTTCATTCTCAATAAGATACTTCCGTAAACCAAATGTATTCTTAGATTGAATCTCAGTATGAATTCTCTCTACTATCTCTTTACTATCTAAACCTACATTAACTTCAAAGATACCTTTAACTGTAGCTTTCTGTACGCTATTGATAATCTTACGGATATCTGGGTAATTCTGCTTTACTACATTAACAAAGTTACCTTTTTGATCTTCTGTAATCTTAATACCTTCTTGCTTTATAATACCTACAATAAGCTTTAATACTATATCAAACGGTGGGTTGAGATCGAAGAATTGAGTTCTACTTTGAATAGCAGGTATAATCTTATGCTTGTAGTTAGCAGTTAAGATGAAGCGTGTACCACTACTATATTCCTCCATCGTATTGCGCAGAGCTCTTTGTCCATCAATGGTGATACCATCTGCTTCATCAAGTATAACAACCTTTACTTTACCGTCGAGAGACTTAGTCTGCGCAAAGCCAACTACCTTAGAACGAATAGTATCAATACCATTTTCATCGGATGCATTAATGTACAAATACTGACATTCTAGAATATCATTAACTAGTATTCGCGCTAGAGTAGTCTTACCGATACCTGGAGTACCGACGAATAACAGATTAGGAATCTCATCAGTAATAGAATCAAAATACTTTCTATTGCTATTAGATAATACTAAATCGGTTAACGTTTTTGGTCTATACTTTTCTGTAAATAGGTTATCAAACATATATTATTATATTACAGTTCCTCTACTACTCCAAGTACTTCAGCAATTAGAAATGCTAAAGCGAATTGATTTATACCCTGGCAGCTAAGCAATGCGATACACCCATACATTCGGATACCGCTTTTAATTAAGCTTACGTAAAAATGCGTTTTACTCGGATCTTTTGGTTCAATGCTCATATTATTTACCTGAAGATCCGAATCCACCTTCACCTCGTTCAGCTACCTCGACTTCATCAGCCCATTCAACAGTAGTATTATAGTTCTTCTCAATTTTAATTTGAGCTACTTTATCACCTTTAGCGTAGTTATAGTCTTTATCGGAGAAGTTATACATCTTTACACTACAATCACCGCGGTAACCAGTATCGATTTCTCCTAGATGCGGTTGTAGACCTGCTTTAAAGCCGAGACCAGATTTAGGTTTAATAACGAATCCGAATCCAGGCGAGATAAAGCCTACTTTAATACCTACAGGTACTACATTACTACCAATCTTAACCTCACCTGTAGGTGACGAGGTACTACCATATACTACAGTATCTTCAACTGCAAATAAATCATAACAATTATCATCATTATGAGCCTTCTCAGGTAGTTTAGCATCTTCGTGAGTCTTAACAAATTTAATTAATACTTTATCTTCCATATAACATATTATACAGTACTAGTTTAATTTTTCAACTATATTAATAAATATTCTATATGGATGACGATATGACTGATTCAATTGACGATTTACTCTCAGAGCTACAATCATCTACTCAGATAGCTAGAGATGTAGATAAACAAGATGATTTTAAACTTGATAAAGAAGATTTAGAAAATTTCCTCTTACAGTACTCTGGTAAGTTAATTAAAGGTAGTGTTGATTACGTTGAAGATGTAAAGCAATTTATTACATCTGCTCCAGATGCTAGAGATGTCGAGAGTTTAAGTAAACTGGTAGGCGCCGCAGCAGCTGCAATTGAAACTCTTAATAAGATTCATATCTCGGATCAAAAGGCTAAGTCGACCAAAGAGCTTAAGATAATGGATATTGAAAGTAAACAAGCTTTACAACAACAAGATACTGAAACTAAATTACTATTAAATCGAGAAGAATTAATGAAGCAGTTAATCGGTGATGCGCAAATAATTGACGCTGATGTTGATACAATTAACTAAAAAGCGGTGTATTGTCAGTATATGCAGTTGATGTTGAATTGATATTCATAATATCAAGAATATTTTCTATTTCTTCGATTTTTGCTCTGAATGTAAAGAATTTACTCTCAACTTCCGGTTGTTGTCTAACATTAATATTTCTATAAAATGTGATTATATCACCTAGTACTGCCCCAAAGTTTGATACAATTTTTGTAGTTTTTATATCTTTAATTTGTTCAAATACTTCATTGTAATAAGAATCATACATCAAATTATATCCATGCGCTACCGGTGCTTGTGATAGATTGGGGTCAGCATAACCAGCAACACCAATTAAACATTTCTTAAGAACAGCGTCATTATGTAACGATAATTTTGAAGATATTGAACGAATATTATTTGCTGTCTTATTGAAAACAGTTGTTGGTATATATGTTGGTATACCGTATTTAGATGTCGAATAAAATACATCATAAAATGGTGTATTAGATATATCTGCTCTATTTTGAATATCTAATGTATACCCTATATCTTCCGTAAAATTTTGATATACATTATACTTATCTGATTCAGTATCTTTTTTTACTTTAATTTTAATTGAATCAAATAAACCATCAAATCTTTCTAATATATATAATTTAAAATTATTGTTAAAATCTGCATCACCATATTTAAATTCATCGTTATTTAAATTTACATACAAATTAACAATATTATTAAAAATATCATTTGATGTTTTAGCTTTTTCATTTTCTAAATTAAATTTAATAAAGTTAAGATTGCTTTCAAATACATTAAGTAGGTCCATTGTAGTTTCATAGAACTCGAATGTACCATTTACTAAAGTATCGGCATAATTTGGATTTAACTGTTGTTTATTAGACATATATTACTCAACATTTTCGTTATAATTAAGATTATCAAAGAAGTATGTTTTAACAGCAATTATATTGTTGGTATAATTGTTATCATCTTCAATAGTTGTATTAACTTCAAGTATAAAATATATACCTAAGAATTTTTTATCAAAATCATTATCGGCATAATTTTCAGCTCTTTCTATACTTATAAATTTACCAGATCGTCTAAACAGCTGACCTTTTAACGTTAATTCAACACCCATATTAGTTAATATACCATCTTTTAGTAGTTCATTTAAACCTTTACCTAACATTACATCTTCATTTTTATATAAAGAATAAACATCTTGGTAATTTATATTACTAGTTTTAGTTTGAGTGGTTATCAACGACGGTGCTGGTGAATCATTATTACCTTTCATGTTAGAGACGTAATTTGTCGTGAAAACATCTTTAGCATTTATTATATTACTTTCTTTTTGTCTAAGTAAGAATTTTTTACCATTGTTATCATACGAGTGTACGATTTTAGTGTTAATTTTTTCATTGTATGTATCAGCTGAGGTATTAAAAAAACGATAGCTTACAACTTTACTTTTTTCACCAAATGATGCAACAATTGAAGGTGTTTTGATAGATCTTTGATCTGGTGTTGAACCATCTTTACTACCTGTAATTAAAACCTTTTCGATATTATATACACCACCAGCATCAACACCACCGTCAGCTTTTATATATGCGCGGTTAAATATAGATTCAGCACTCTCTAATGTATACTTACCTTCGTAGTTATCTTTTTTTAAAAATGAAAAATCCTTATTATCATCACTTACATGGTGTTGGTACATGTATTGTAAGTCATTTATAGCATAACTTGAACTATTAGAAGTATAAAATATCTTTGATAACCCATCTTCAAAGTTTAATATATTACCATCTTCTTTAAAGAATAATTCTTCCTCGGTTTTAGTTAAAGCTTTTTTAAGTATATCTTTTATTGAAATACCTGTTTGACATTCTCGCTGTTCATTACTTAAATTTACAGCTGGTATTGAGCTTAACTCATTTGAAAGGGTAATTGAATTAACTGATGAATATTGAATCTTTCTTTGTTTTAATCTTGTTTCGTCAAAATCTATGAGGTCAAATTTTCTATATTCTTTACCACCTTCATATATTG
>Ga0206131_10003122_pt1 | contig 19339 bp, 18 predicted proteins | sample Helgoland_Spring_FD_148636 | JGI IMG/M metagenome (GOLD analysis project Ga0206131, IMG submission 148636) | Pelagic subsurface seawater microbial communities from Kabeltonne, Helgoland, North Sea - Helgoland_Spring_Bloom_20160517_1 | ecosystem: Environmental > Aquatic > Marine > Epipelagic ...
TCGAAACTTCGCTCTGCGGGTAAGGGCGAAGCGGGTCAAATGGGCGGCCAAGCGGGCGACCTCTACATCATCGTGCACGTCAAAGAACATGAGCTCTTCGAGCGCCACGACCATGACCTTTTCTGCGAAGTGCCGATCAAGTTCACCCTCGCCGCACTCGGCGGTTCGATCAATGTGCCAACCCTGTTCGGCAAGGGCTCACTCAAAATCCCTGCCGGTACGCAGACTGGCACTACTTTCCGCCTGCGCGGCCAAGGAGTCCCGCACCTACGTGGCAATGGCAAAGGCGATCTACTCATCCGCGTGCAAGTGGAAGTGCCCACCAAGCTCACTGCAGACCAAAAGAAAAAGCTCGAGGAATACGCCGATGCCTGTGGCGATCCGGCCAACCCGATGAGCGAATCCTTCGTCGAAAAAGCGAAGCAATTCTTTCGCTAGGCCGCTAACGCGGGTTTACAAGTTATCGGTTCTTTAGTTTCAGTTGATCAAAAATTAAATCCGAAAACCAATAACTGATAACCAAACAACTCTAACTACATGGCTTATCCAATCGTCATTCTCGGCTCTGGCAGCGGCACCAACGCTGAGGCTCTGTTAAAGGCAGAAGCGAACAAGCAACTCGGCGCGGCAAAGATTGCAGCGATCATTAGCGATCACGAAGACGCGGGCATCCTTGAGCTAGGGCAAAAATATCAAGTGCCTGCTAGACGAAGCCGAGCAAACTTACATCGAACGCATCGCATCGTTCTCTCCAAAGCTTATCGTGTTGGCCGGCTTCATGCGGATTATCAACCGCCCATTCATCGAAGCTTTCGAGGGGCGCATGATTAACCTGCACCCGAGCCTGCTGCCGAGTTTCCCTGGCATGGATGGCATTGCTCAAGCCTTCGATCACGGCGTAAAGCTCACTGGTTGCACCGTACATTGGGTCACTCCAGCACTCGATGCCGGCCCCATCATCGACCAAAAAGAAGTGCGTATTGAAGAACAAGATACACTCGAATTGCTCGAAAAGAAGGTCCATATCGTCGAGCACCAACTGCTGCCCGATGTCGTCGCCCGCTTGAGTAAGGGTAAGATTAAATCGTTGTAGATATTATTGACCTAGCACCACTCGATGGAGCGCCTCGCCGCTCGCTTAGTGCGATTGCACCCGCTGTTCAGTTCCAGCATCTAACTCGTACTTCACTTTTTCAGACTAATTACCATGGGCACACAAATTGAACTTCGCTCCATTATCCCCGACGAAATGGCTGACCTCCTTGACGGTCATTTTTTCGAAATCGAGTCCGCCCACTGGGGTATCATGCAAAAAGAGGTCGACGACCCTTTCGAAGTGTTTGGTATCTTCGCCGACGCCAAGACCGGACACGCGGCACTCGCCGAACTACGGATCGAGTTCCCCAATTTGCCCGAGACATTTACCGAAACCGTGATTGAAGATGCAGATTGGCAAAATGCGTATAAAGAGTTCGTCAAGCCATGGAACGATCGACAGTTGCACTGGATTCCGCTCTGGGACCGCGACAGCCTCAAAGCGCCCGCCGAAGCCGCGGTCGTCTATCTTGATGCTGGCATGGCCTTTGGTACAGGTGCTCATGAGACGACACGCCTGTGTGCGCGACGACTGCAAGACTATCGCGATGCCAATATCGACCAACTGGATACGGCCGAGTTAATCGACGCAGGCTGCGGCTCTGGCGTGCTCGCACTTTCGGCTGCAGTGCTTGGATTCAGAAAGATCCTCGGGTTCGACTTCGACCCCGAAGCGATCGTCGTTTGCCACAGCAACGCCGACGAGAACGCGCACATCCCGAAACCCGAATTTGAGGTAGCTGATTTGGAAAAAGGCCTCAAAGGCAGGCAGGCCGACTTGTTACTGGCGAATATTCAAACCGACGTACTGATTCCACACTGCGATCCCGTCGTGCATGGCGTCAAATCAGGCGGCACTCTAGCGCTCAGTGGCATTCTAGTCAAAGAGCTCAACCTTGTGCGCTCGCACTACGAAGCTAAATTTGCCGAACTGCGCCCAGCAGACACAATTAGGGTGGATTCGCGGCAAGACGGCGAATGGGGTGATTTGCGGTTCGTGCTGTCGTAATGCTATCAGATTTAGGTCTGTGGATTTCGCCCTATTCCGTGCTTGCGATATAAAACCAGACGCTCACATAATGCCCATCTAATGCAAAATATTGGCGAACGATTTGAAGAGGCACGTAAGCGCAAGGGGATTTCCCTGCGGGAGGCCGCTGAGGCGACTAAAATCCGTAGTGATTTTTTGGGAAACATCGAACAGAACAAGTTCAATTTCAATCTCCCTGAGATCTACAAGCGCGGATTCCTCAAAAGCTACGCACGCTATCTTAAGCTCGACCCTGAAAATATCCTCACGGACTACAGTGCGCATTTACTAAGCAAATCCCGCAACAGTTCCAAAGGAGCCGAACTTTTCGGCAGCATGGACGTCAAGGAAACATCGACTGAACTGGCGGGTGATCAAAACGAAGAGCCTTCCTACGGCAGAATTTCCGCGAATGCTCCCGCTGACGAAACAGAGGAAGGCGAGCCAAACCTTGAAGACGAGAGTGAAAAGATTTTTTATATTAAAGCGGGGCTAGTTGCCGTCGGCACAATCGCACTCGTCGTGGTGATCTTTAGCCTAATTAAAGCAATTTTAGGCAGTGGCGACGATCCTGTGATTGAAACCAATGATCTCCGCGATCCTGCTGCGATCACCGAAACAGCTGAATCGACCGAGCCGAGTAATCCTGCAAGCCCCGAAGAAAGCATCACTCTGATTGCCAGTGGCAATGTTTACGTTCTCGTTAAACAGCGTAACGACAACCAAGATCTCCTTCGGAAAGCACTCAGTGGTGGTGAAACCGTCACCCTCGCAAAGAGTGGCCCGGTCGACATCTTATTCACCGCAGGTGAGAATCTAGTGATCGTTAATCCAGCCGGCGAAAAGCTACGTCCCGAAGGCGAAGGCACTGCAAAGATTTCGATCCCGTAGAGCGTCAGTTAAACCTTAAACCACGCAACCCGTGGCGCACTGTTTTACTCGCGCGCACTGTGCTCCGTACCACAGGCGCAGCATCTCTGCGAAGCAGATCTCTCTACAATCCCACCGAGAGTGATGACTGGCTTGATGCCAGGAGAATTCCTTTAGTTTACACCGCACCCAGACGGTCGTAGCCCAACAGGCTTGCCTAGCACCTCACCATATACAAAAGCCGTGCGTGCTGCGGCGGGATCGCGCAAAACCGATCGAACCGATCCCGCAGGTAAGCTCCCGCGAGTCGAACGAGACTGCCCATTCGGAGACTTCGCTGCTGTAGTCGGCCGGCCCGCCTGACGCCTGAGCGCTTCGGCGCGACGCTTAGTCGCTTCGATCTGCTCTAAGCGAGCCTGCATTTGCTCTTCGTATACATTGTCCGATGTATTCCAAGAAAAACGATCATCCACTGTGGACACTTGAGGAGTCGGCTCCACGTGCGGTGCGCGTTGATGAGTTTCCTTGTGCCGCTCGACGACCCGCTTGTGTAGCTCACGATGCGCCACAACTGGCTCTGGTGAAGACGTAGGAGTCGCCGTCGCCTCTCGCCGCTGCATGATTTTGCGACGAATCGCCTCCTGAACCTGGCGCTGACGCGCGGCATCGTCACTATCAGCAGATTCACGCGGCAAAGTCGGCGCCCCTGGCGAGTCCTCATCCTTACCCTTAAAGATCTGATTCCCAAAGAGGTAGATTGCCCCAAAGATGAGGCCACCGACGACTTTTAAAATCTCTTCTAAACTTTCCATATAATCTGTGGATTTGAGTGTAATGAGGCGGCCATAACGACCGCCTCAATCATTCAAATACTCTATTTCTTCTCGTCCCCCTTAGAGATCGAGTCGCGCATATCCGTATCGGCTTTGATGTTGTTCATCTTGTAGTAGTCCATGACTCCTAGGTTGCCGGAACGGAAGGCTTCAGCCAATGCAAGCGGCACCTCTGCCTCTGCTTCGACGACTTTCGCCCGCATCTCTTCAACCTTGGCCTTCATTTCCTGCTCGAGTGCCACCGCAGCCGCACGACGCATTTCCGCCTTTGCTTGAGCGACGTTCTTATCCGCTTCCGCTTGTGATTCTTGTAGTTTCGCACCGATATTTTCGCCCACATCCACGTCGGCGATATCGATTGAGAGAATTTCAAATGCCGTGCCGACGTCGAGGCCGCGCTCCAGTACCACTTTCGAGATACTATCTGGCGACTCCAGCACTGACTTATACGAATCAGCCGAGCCAATGGTCGTCACAATCCCCTCACCTACACGGGCAATAATCGTCTCTTCGAGCGCGCTACCGACGTAGTTATCCAGGTTGGAGCGGACCGTCACACGGGCGCGCGCCTTCACTTGAATGCCGTCTTTGGCGACACCATCAATCGTCGCCCGCCCGCTATCTGCCGCGGGGCACTCGATCACTTTCGGATTAATCGAGGTGCGCACCGCTTCGAGCACGGACTTGCCAGTTCCCTTGGTCGCAAGATCGATTGCACAGGCGCGCTGCCAGTCGAGGCCGATGTTGGCCTTGTCTGCGGCGATGATCGACTGCACTGTTTGAATGACATTACCCTCGGCGAGATAGTGTGCTTCGAGATCGTTCGCGCTGACCTCAATGCCCGCCTTCACTGCAGTAATCCGTGCGTCCACAATCAACGAAGCGGGCACACGGCGCAGGCGCATCGCGATCAAAGTCGGAAAGCCGACAGTTGCACCCGATAGCTTGGCACGGAGCCAAGTCATAAAGAAGGTCGCGATGACCAAAACGAGAACCAGAATGAGGAGCGCCAGAATTGCGGCCGCACCGAGTTGCCAGCCACCTAGGGCGGCGAGAGGGAGGATGAATGTAGTCATAGTTTTTTAATGATTAATTTGAAATTGTCTTGGCCCACAACCGCAATCGCCTGATCACGCTCAATATAGCCATCTTGTGAATAAGCTTCGTAGCTCTTGCCTTCAACCGCAATCTTTCCAGACGGATTTAGGCGAGTTAAAGTCAACCCTTCCTTGCCTATCACAGAATCTTCAGCAACCGCCGCACGCGTATGTCCGTCAATGGCAGACTTTAAGAAAAACTTTTGGCCGAAAGAAGTCTTCCCAAGCAATTTGAATTCCACAAATACCAATATTGTCATCAACAGAATCGTGCCGAAGAAAACCGCACCGCCACCCATCAGCCCGTACGTATCATAGCCAATCCAGGAGGCTGCGAGCAGGCATAGGGCGGATAAGACGCCAAGAACTCCTCCGGGGAGTAGCACTTCGAAAAAAACCAACAGCACCGCAGCTGCGGTAAAGCCCAAAATCATACTCATGTCGCGACCGCCTCCACGATCAGCTCGAAATCACTACTCCTAACAACTCGAATGCAGGCACCGCTCTCAATAATGCCGACCGAGCAATGTGCCTCATAGCGCTGCCCCGCAATCTCGACTCGGCCGCCGGGATGCAGTGGCGTGAGCGCGATCCCCTCGCTGCCAGCTTTCGGCAGTATCGATTCCCTCGCTTCACGAATAGCCGGCCCATCGCCGCCAGCCGCGGTGTTCAACACAAGTTCTCGCTCAATCGAAGAGCCCTTTAATAACCGCGACACAATCAACGCCCCAATCAATGCAATTGAAATGCCGAAAATAAGTTGCACCAGTGGCTCGGCAAACATTTCAGGCGACAGCACTATGCCACCCCCATCGCTACTAGACGGCCAATAATCGACCATCGTCCACAGCAATGAACCGACCATCAGCGCTAATCCAGACAAAGCGAACACCACTACCCCTGGCAAAAAGAGCAACTCCACCAGCACCAGTAATACGCCTAAAACAAAGAAGAACACTGTCTCATTCCCTGCCAGCCCTGCCACATAGTGACTGGCAAAGAAAATTCCTAGCAAGATCAACCCGCCGATGCCGAAGACCCCAAAGCCAGGAGTCTTAAATTCGATGAACAGCAACAGCGCGCCCAAGCCCATTAGCACTGGAGCGATGGTATTCATCCACTTCGCGATTTCTTCTGAATAACTGATTTCAAAGTCCCGGATAGCATAATTGCCCTCCCCCAACCGAGCATCGAGCAAGTCTTTAATCGAATCGTAGATTCCTTCACCCAAAAGTTTATGCGGCGGATCTCCATATTCTTGCACCGCTTCCGACGCGGTCAGGGTCAACAATTCCCCCGCTGGTTTGATCACTTCATCGCCAATCTTTAGCTCGAACTCGGCGTCGAGCATCGCCCGCACCACGTCGGATCGGTATGGATAGTCCTCGGTGATCACTCGGATGTTCGCACGTAAATAACTCTCGATCTTCTGCTTAGCGGTCTCCGCAACATCCTCGCCAGTGCCCTGAATCACTGCCGAAGCACCGATTTTACCACGAGGCGAAAAATAAATCTCCTGCGTTGCGGCCGCAATGAAAGAGCCTGCCGAGATCGCATCATCATTCACGTAGGTCGCGGTAATGCCGTCGAAACGATCCAGCATCTCCATCATCTCTAGCGTGATGTCTACCCGCCCGCCTGGAGTGTCCATGTCGAGGACCACCATACCGACGTCGTTCTCAATCGCCTCCTTCAAACCACGCCGTAGAATATACAAATTCGGCGTGCTAATCGCCCCGGTAATCGGGATTACATAGGCATCAATTGGCGCCGCAGTCACTGGCACTACTTCTTGCGCAAGCAAGCCAGCCAGCGGCAAACAGGATAACGTAAGGAGTAAAAGGCAGAAACGACAAGTCGCCATAGAGTTTTAACAATGAAAAATTAAAGGCAGAAAGCAAGTGCGGACGACTCAACTTATCTGTAATTGTGCCACATCGCCCGCGAAACGGAGAGCGATGACGCCTCTCTAGTTCGATGGACGATCGCTGGCTAGGTCTCTACGAACTGTTCCATGATAATTATTTACGCATTACCCACGGTCCCCTGCCGCACTCTCTTTAATCTGGCGCTAGACAAGTGCAAAAAAAATCTTTCAACTCTAGTCCAATGGAAACGATTGATTATAACGGCATCACGCTGCATCGCTGGCACTGCGGGCCTTCGACCTTTCTCGCACGCCCAGAGCTAGGTGCGCGTCTAATGAACTGGAACCTTCAAATGCCTGACGGCACTGTGCGCGATGTTATACACTGGCCCGAAGAGGCTGATTTTGAGCACTTTGATAAAGTCCGCGGAGGCAATCCAATCCTCTTCCCATTCTCTGGCCGTAGCTACAACGAAGGCGAGATCGGCTATTGGCCCGATCAGGACGGCACAGTACGGCCGATGCCGATGCATGGATTCACGCGAAATGGTAGATTCACAGTGGTCGCGACCAACGAGGCTGGCTTTACCGCCGAACTGCTACCAACCCAAGCAGACCACGAAGCCTATCCCTATGACTATCGTTTCACCGTACGCTATGAATTTAGCGAGCTGAAACTACGAGTTACGCTGTCGCTGGAAAATTTAGATCACCACCCGATCCTCTGGTCGGCGGGGCACCACTTCTACTTTACATTGCCCTGGCGCGACGGATCAACCCGTGGCGACTACCAGTTTAAGATTCCCGCCAAAGAGTGCTATATCCAGAACGGCGACGGAGCACTCGAGCCAGTCAAACCCTTTGCCAAACAGGGCTCTTTTGGCAGCACCGAAAACAGCAATCGTATTTTTACAAAATTGCACGGTACTTCGACCACTTTCGGCCCAAACGACGGCAGCGAAGAGATACGCATGGATATTTTGCAGGATACCGAGACCGCATCGCCAGCGAATGCGTTGATTCTTTGGACAGAATTCAAAGATAGCCCGTTTTACTGCGTCGAACCGTGGATGGGGCCGCCAAATAGTGCGGAACACGGCAAAGGCCTGCATACTGTGGCGCCTGGCGAGCGCTCCAGCTTCACTGTTGAAGTGACGATTTGATCGATGCGGAAACTCTCGCGCACTCAATCTTAGCATATAGCCCGTCGCTAAGAAAATTAAATCTGCTGTCTTTACGTCGCGAATCCGGGGTTCGCAACACGATAAAGACTCAGTCGCCTCGCCCAAAGCCCGCTCGCAGCCTAGTTTTTATCCAAAATAAGGCGGGAAAGCCCCTAAAATTAACTCTGGATATACGCCCCCGCGCCGTCACAATGCGCTGGAAGTTTAAAGTCATTTAGACACATCCGTTATGAAAATCATCATCGTTGGCGCCGGCGAAGTCGGCCACAATCTTTGCACAACACTCGCTGCCTCTGGGCACGACGTGACCCTCATCGAACGCTCTGCACAACGCTGCGAGAAGCTGGATGAGGAACAGAACGCACGCATCATCTCTGGCAACGGCAGCTCTGCACGCCAATTGATCGAAGTCGATGTGGCAGAGTGCGACGCTTTTCTCGCGATGACCAGTGATGACCGCACCAACATCATCTCCTGCTCACTCGCCAAAGGGCTGGGCGCTAAAAACACGATCGCCCGGATCCATGACGAGACCTACAGTGATAACTCGGTCATTAACTATCAACTACACTTCGGCATCGATCTTCTGGTAAATCCGGAAGCAATCTGCGCCGTAGAACTGGCTAAAGAGATACGTGGTGCGGGTCGCGTAGCCGTAGAAAACTTCGCTCGCGGGCAGATCGAAGTGCAGCAACAACGCGTCGCCGCTGGCTCTCGCCTGATCGGCAAACAACTCAAGGACCTAAAATTCGACCCTCGTGTACGGATTGGCTACATTCAACGCGACGGCAAGTGCGAGATCGCCAGCGCAGAAAGTACGATGCAAGTGGACGATCTGGTCACGCACTTCGGCCATCCTGAAGCCCTATTTGCCCTGCGCCAAAAATTCGATCCAAAACACAAAGCCGACCTCTCACGAGTCGTACTCTTTGGTGCCAGCGAGACTGCAATCAATTTAATTCAGCTGCTAACTAATCCACGCTTCAAAATTCGTGTGATCGAAAAAGATCCCGAGACCTGCCGCGCACTGGCAGAGCGCTTTCCACACATCACCGTGATTCATGGTGATGCGACCTCATTACGTCTGCTCGAAGAGGAGCAAATCGGCAGTGCCGACTATTTCGTGGGCTGCACCAAAGACGATGAGGAAAACATCCTGACCTGTATTCAAGCCTCTAAGCTCGGCGCCAAACACGTGCAACTAGTGATCAACAAGGGCGACTATGATGAACTTCTTGGTATGCTAAAGACGACGTTGGCGATCGAAGTAGTTGTCTCGCCACGCCGCGCCACTGCCGAATTCATGCTACGCACCTTATCGACAGAAACTGTCGCGACACTTGCCGATTTACCGAATCAGGGAGTGCGCATACTCGAAGTGCGCATCAGTCACTCCAGTCCATGTGTCGGACGTAGCGTCAAAGACCTGCAATTTCCACGCGGGAGCCTCTTGGTCGCTCTACAACACAAATTCAAAGCCAAAGTCCCCGCAGCAGATGATGTCATTCTTGCCGGCGATCGGATCGTCGTTGCGGTCAACCACGAGCAAGAAAAAGCACTGCTAGAGCGCCTCGTCTAAAAACTGTGAATACCCCAATCATTTATAAGCTGCTAGGCATGGTGCTGCTGGCTCTGGCCGGAGCATTCGGCCTCTGCGTCATCGCGGGGCTAGCCAACGGCGAGACCTTTGCCGACCAATCCTTGCAAGCCTTCGCGACCTCGATCGGGATAACTTTTGCGCTCGCCGCGCTCTTTCTGCTACTCGGCCGCAACGGACAAGCCAGGCTCTTTCGCCGTGAGGCACTCTGCGTCATCGGCCTATCATGGATACTCGCGACCATCGTTGGAGCGATTCCATATCTCCTCATTGTCGAGCAATGCGATCTCTCCGATGCGATCTTTGAGAGTTCGTCTGGGCTCACCACCACTGGTGCGACCGCCTTCCCGAAGTTTTACGAATTCCCAGAGAGTCTGTTGTTTTGGCGCTCACTTAGCCAATGGGTCGGCGGTCTAGGGGTGGTCGTATTTTTCGTCGCGATCCTTTCCTCGCTCGGTGCCGGCGCAAAAATTCTGTTTAGTAATGAGTCTTCGGGTACATCGGCAGACTTTGATCACGGCCGTATTCAGAGCGGCGCGTTCTACCTGATGCTCTATTACTTAGGCCTTTCGGTTACCTGTATGGTCGCCTATGTGATGGGAGGGATGAATTGGTTCCAAGCGATCAACCACGCCATGACCACCATCGCCACGGGTGGGTTCAGCACCGAACCCACGAGTATCCAGCATTTTCAGAGTGCGACAATCGAATGGATCTCGATCGTATTTATGACGATTTCAGGCACGACGTTCGTATTTGCGATACGGTTGCTTCGCGGGCGTACCAAGGGACTAGCCAGACACAACGAAATCTACTGGTTCTATGTGATACTCCTCACTAGCACTGCGCTTCTGACGCTCTACCTAGTCGAGTTTACCGGCGAGCTCCCAGACCATAACAGTATCCGTGCCGCAGCCTTCCAAGCCGTTTCCATAATGACGACGACTGGCTATACGACCATGGACTACGACACTTGGTTGCCCTCTGCCAAAATGTTACTACTTATTTTGATGTTAATTGGAGGCTGTTCGGGCTCGACCAGCGGCGGAGTTAAAGTGGTGCGCGTCGTGATCGCGTTGCGGGCCGCAGCGCAAAGCGTAACGCAGTCCTTCCGCCCAAATGTGACTAAGCCAATGCGGATGGGCGGCCAAACCCTCAGCCAAGGGACGATTAATAGCGTGATCCTCTTTTTAATGCTCATGCTTTTTCTAGTGGTCGCATCGATGCTCTTTGTCGTGTCCAATGAGCCCGAACTCACTTTCGTGGCCTCATTCTCGGCAGTTCAAGCTACCTTATTTAATATTGGTCCAGGCTTCGACGCCTTCGGCCCCACCCAGAATTTTCATTTTTTAAGAGATTCAACCAAAGTCTTTCTTTCTCTACTGATGATCCTCGGGCGCCTTGAACTCTACGCCGTGCTTGTCCTATTTTCTCCATCGGTGTGGAAACGATTTTCATAGCCAACGGCGGCGTGGCGGGAGTGACTACGCTCAGTGGCACTGAACAAGAAAAATTCATCGTCGATTAGTGGTGATGGAAGGGAGAGCGACTCGCCCTCTTTTGCGGCAACACAGATTCAATGTGGGCGAGTCGCCCACACTCTTATCGCGGTCAATGGTTCAAACACCCCCACAACATGGGATCCGTTGCCTCACGGATAAAACGGACTGTCGTTTCGATCGAAACTTTCCCACTGATCGACGATGAGCCAAAAAAGCCCGCGAATCATCGCGGGCTTTAGAAATTGATTCGGCATCAAGCAGATCAGCCCTCGCCATCTTCGCCAATCGCTTCAACTGGGCAGCCTTCGAGCGCTTCCATGCACAGTGCGATGGCCTCTTCGTCATTCGCCTCGGGTTGCTTGTGCACAAAGGAATACCCTCCGTCTTCGTTTCGGGTAAAGAAATCCGGAGCAGTTTCACGGCACAGATCACAGTCGATGCATTGCTCATCAACATAGAACTTCCCCTTAACATTTTCCGGCCATTTTTCGTCTAAGTCTGCCATGCTGCGAAAATTGATACTTTCTCTTGTGAGTCAAGCGGGAAGCCCACTGAGACTCATTTGCTCCAAATCAGAAGCTTCGTTTGCAATTCGCGCAGAATCTCTATTTCCTTTGATACTCGTATACACGGGAACGCTCTGCTTCGAATGCGGTCTAGTCGTGTGCGAAACCTTTTACGTTTAAATTTCTATGCTCTACGACCGCCCGTATATGCGCCAAGCCCCTGAGCCTGTCGCCAAGCAGACCAACGCAGTGACGATTCTCCTGATTGTGACGATCGGCATCTTTGTCCTCCAGCAAGTACTGAATGTCAGTTTCCCTGGAACTGGCGGTCGCCAGAATTTGTTTCTTACCGACTGGTTTGCATTGAGCGCAGACAACTTCAAAGACCTCAAAGTCTGGACCGTCTTCAGTTATGCTTTTCTGCACAGTACCACGACGATTCTACATCTTCTGGGTAATATGCTGGGCCTGTTTTTTATCGGCCGAATTTTGGAGCCACTGCTAGGGAAGCAACAGTTTTTGATCCTCTATTTCGGTGGCGCTGTGGCCGGAGCACTTACTTATCTGATCTTTCACTTTGACGGCAATAATACCGTCGTCGGCGCCTCAGCAGCAGTGTTTGCACTGCTCGCCTTCTTTTGCCAGCGCCACCCCGAGCAGCCTATTACGTTACTGCTGTTCTTCGTCATTCCATTAACCGTTAAACCAAAGTGGCTCTTTTGGGGGCTACTTGGCTACTCTATCTACGCACTCATCTTTACCGAACTGGCCGGGACTTCACACGTCGCGCATTCCGCCCATCTCGGCGGCTTCCTCGTTGGCGTGCTCTTCTTTCGCTATGTCTACAATGGCAATTCCTCCTTTGCTGCGGCTCGCAAGCGGCCAAGTATCGAAATGCCGGAATGGTTTAAACGCCGCAAAAGATCCGCAGCCCAGGCCAGCTATCAAGTGAATCGCCCGACAACGAGCAACAATGACCTGCAGAAAGAGGTCGATCGTATTTTAGATAAAATTAATGCCTCTGGCTTTGGCTCGCTCAATCCTACCGAGAAAGCGACCCTCGACCAAGCCAAGGACATCCTTAGTAAATAATCGCCTTACCTGCATACTTTCCCAACTGTTCATGACTTCTACATTTAATACGATTGCCCGCCTAGCCTGTGTCTCTCTCGCCTTCCTCATGCTCCAAGGACCAGCTTACGCTGGATTTGAGCAGACCAAAGAAATGGCAGATCAAACCCGCTGGGTGATGAACACCATCAATTCCCGCCATTATCTGCACGGCAAGATGGAGAAGCTCAACGGCACCGAAATCGTCGAGGCCTTCACGGAATCGTTCGACTATGCCCGCATGTATTTCCTACGTAGCGAGGTCGATGACTTCGTCTTCCGCTTCGGCGATGCGATGGAAGATTTTCTGCAAAAAGGTAACCTCTACGCAGCCTTTGAGATCTACGCGGCCTATCAAGCCAATGTCCAAGAGCGCACTGATTGGGCTTACCAGCGACTGGCCCAAGACTTCGATTTCAGCCGAAACGAAAGCTTCACTCCCGACCGCCGCGAAGCGAAATGGCCCACCACTGCAGAGGAGAGCAGCGGCCTCTGGGAGCGTCGCCTAAAATACGAAGTTCTCAACGAGCTTCTTTCACTCGCTGGCGAAGAAGAAGAAGAACAGCTCGAATATGGAGAAACCAAGAATCCTGACAACGTTGAAGACCAGAAAGACGACAGCTTTGACCCCGCCAAGATTCAACGTCTCCTCGAAGACCCTAAGTTTATGGTCGAGACGCTCGACGCTGCGCGCGAGAAGATCCGCCGCCGCTACGAGCGTAATCTCACCTACATCGTCGATCGTGAAGCTACCGAAGTTCAAGAGTCCTTTATCAATGCAATGACTCAGCTGTTTGATCCACACTCCAGTTTCCTCTCTGCCGACACGCTTGAAAGCTTCAACTCTGCGGTGCAGAACTCGTTTGTTGGCATCGGCGCCCTGCTTCAGGACGACGACGGCATTTGCACCATTAAACAAATCCTTCCAGGTGGCCCTGCCGAAGAATCTGGCCTACTACATGACGAAGATAAAATCCTCGCCGTGGCACAGGGTAAAGACGGTGAATTTGAAGACGTCGTTGATATGCAACTGCGCTACGTCGTGCGCAAAATTAAAGGTGAGAAAGGCACGATCGTGCGCCTCCTCATTCGCCCTGGCTCCGCTGGCGATCCATCTGCCCGCAAGGATATTTCGATCACCCGCGGCGAGGTCAAACTCACCGCCAACCTCGCATCTGCAAAGTTAATCGATCTTCCGACAGCCGCCGGCGAACTCATTCCTGTTGGAGTTATCGAGCTACCCTCTTTCTATGGTAACATTGGCGCCGGCGGTACGTTGACCACAACTGCTGGCGACGTCACCGAACTTCTCAAAAAGCTAAGTGCCGCTGGGGCACAAGGCATCATTCTCGACCTTCGCATGAATGGTGGTGGCCTGCTCAGTGAAGCGGTACGCGTGGCCGGACTGTTCATCCCCATCGGCCCCGTCGTGCAAGTGCGTAACCCCGATGGCCGCACTGATGTGCTTTCCGATCGTGACCTTAATCTCGAATGGAGAGGTCCGCTGATCGTGCTGACTTCACGCTTCAGCGCCTCCGCCTCAGAGATCGTCGCTGGTGCGTTGCAAGACCACGGACGTGCGCTCATTGTTGGTAATAGTTCGACGCACGGCAAAGGCACCGTTCAGGAAGTTTACCACATGAACAGCCGACCCGCATTTTCTTGGTTCCAAAATGCCGCGCAGCCACAAGCCCGACCCGTCGCCTCAAAAATCACCATTAAACAATTCTACCTGCCTGGCGGCAGCTCCACTCAGCTCAAAGGGGTGCCCTCAGACATCGCCTTGCCATCGGTAAACGAGTTTCTGCCTATCGGTGAGTCCGATCTACCACATGCTCTAGCTTGGGATAAAATTCCCGAAGTCGAGTGGTTCAACGACTGGAAGAAACTCCGTATCTCGACCCCAGAAAAGCCCGAATTAAAGACCGCACTCGCTCAAAACAGCACGGCGCGACAGGCGAGCCTAGCAGAATTTGCATTCCTTAAGGAGCAGATCGAGTGGCGCAAAGCACGCTATGAAGAAAAGGCGATATCGCTCAACCTTGAGCAGCGCATCGCCCGTAAGATCGCAGATCGGACATACATCGACAGCATGGACGATGCCTACGAGACGCTCTGCGAGACCAACTACGTCGAAGAAGAATTTATCCTAAAGATTGCTGAAGAACAAGATATTCTCTCAAAGCAGAACCTGCTCGAAACAGGAGAAGCTGAAGCCGCACTCGCGGCCGAACAAGCTGCGAATGACATTGCGGCGGGCATCGTAGCAGTCGAAGAAGAAGAAGAAGATGATGATGATGATGATGAAGACAATCAAAGCAGAACCTGCTCGAAACAGGAGAAGCTGAAGCCGCACTCGCGGCCGAACAAGCTGCGAATGACATTGCGGCGGGCATCGTAGCAGTCGAAGAAGAAGAAGAAGAAGAAGAAGAAGAAGATGATGATGATGAAGACAAGCCAGACTTCGACATCTACCTGCGCGAAAGCGCCCGCATCATGGCCGATTGGATCGAAATTGAGACTACTGACGACACTGCTGTCACCGCCACTAAGGTCGCTGCATCAGCGCAGGCACTGTAGAAAATCGCCGCGGATTTTAGTGACATATTGCTTCCTCAAATGTATCTGCATCAGGGACTTGTAGTATAATCGTGATTCCCTGCAGAGACTCCTCAGCGCGGATTTCGTTACCGCGGCCCACACTATGTGCGTGGTAAAGCCGCAGTTACGTGGAATGTCTGCCGAAGATGGCTAAATCTTGTTTGCATCGCAGCCACAAAAAACGCGCTCCCTATCGGAAACGCGTTTTTCAAAATGGCTTGGAATCAATACTTAGCGGCGGCGACGGCCTTTAGCTAGCTTCTGCGTAATTAAGAACTGAATACTAGACTCAAGGCGATCCACTTCACTCGGATCATGACCTTCGGCAGCTGCGATACTGAGGGCTTCTTCTGCACGTGCTTGGGCTGATTCGACCGCGGAAAGATCGATATCTTTGACGTCAATGGCAGCCTCAGTGAGCACCGATACGGTGTTACCCAGCACCTTGGCGAAGCCACAGTCAACTGCGATGAACTCTACCTGGCCGTCTTTGAACACCTTTAACTCGCCAGCGACGACTTTGGTGACCAGTGGGATGTGACCAGTCAGAATACCCGCCTCGCCCGAGTCAGTCGGCAATACGACCTGATCGGCCTCGGTACTGAGGACCTTTTCGTCAGGTGTAATAATTTCTAGAGTAATCATTCTGATTTGAATTCCTTATTGGTAGCGTCGCTGCTTAGCCCTTTTTATTTGCTTCGATAGCCATGTCGATTCCGCCCTTCATATAGAGGTCGTTCTCGGCTAGGTCATCGCACTCACCATTCAGGATCATTTGGAAACCCTTAATGGTGTCTGCAGTCGAAACGTATTCACCCGGAGTGCCGGTGAAGATTTCCGCAACGTGGAATGGCTGTGAAAGGAATTTTTGAACCTTACGTGCGCGGTAAACAGTTTGCTTATCTTCAGGAGACAACTCATCCAGACCAAGAATCGCAATGATGTCTTGGAGATCTTTGTAACGCTGCAGTACGTTTTGTACACCACGAGCACATTGGTAGTGCTCTTCGCCAACGATTGCTGGGTCAAGTGCGTTGGAGATCGAAGCTAGCGGATCGACCGCAGGGTAAATACCAAGCTCAGCGATCGAACGCTCAAGAACGATGGTAGAGTCCAAGTGGGCGAAGGTGTTCGCTGGCGCAGGGTCAGTCAAATCATCCGCAGGGACGTAAACCGCTTGGAAGGAAGTAATCGAACCCTTCTTAGTGGAGGTAATACGCTCCTGAAGGTTACCCATTTCCTGAGAAAGTGTTGGCTGGTAACCCACCGCAGAAGGCGAACGACCTAAGAGCGCGGACACCTCGGCTCCGGCTTGTGAGAAGCGGAAGATGTTATCCACGAACAAAAGAACGTCTTGGTTCTTTTCGTCACGGAAGTATTCAGCCATGGTCAGACCGGAAAGCGCGACACGCATACGTGCACCAGGAGGCTCGTTCATTTGACCGTAGACCAGAGCCACTTTGGACTTACTGATATCTTTTTGATCGATCACACCTGCATCTGACATTTCGTGGTAAAGGTCATTTCCCTCACGAGAACGCTCACCGACACCGGCGAATACGGAGTAACCGCCGTGCGCCTTAGCAATATTGTTGATCAGCTCCATGATGACAACGGTCTTGCCAACACCCGCACCACCGAAAGCACCAACTTTACCGCCCTTAGTGAACGGGCAGATCAGGTCGATCACCTTTATGCCGGTCTCTAAAATCTCGGCATCAGTTGCTTGGTCGATCAGTTCTGGTGGGAGACGATGGATCGAGCGACGCTCGTCTGTTGCTACCGGGCCCTTTTCGTCAACTGTATCACCAGTCACGTTAAAGATGCGGCCGAGGACCGCTGGACCGACGGGGACAGAGATCGAAGATCCTGTCGGTGGATCGAGCGACGCTCGTCTGTTGCTACCGGGCCCTTTTCGTCAACTGTATCACCAGTCACGTTAAAGATGCGGCCGAGGACCGCTGGACCGACGGGGACAGAGATCGAAGATCCTGTGCCAACGACTTCCATGCCGCGAACGAGGCCGTCGGTGGAGGTCATCGCAACCGCACGAACAAGGCCTTCGCCCAAGTGCTGTTGCACTTCGAGTGTTAGGCTCTTTTCAGTGCTGCCGATTGTGTAGGCGATGGTGATGGCGTCGTAAATTTCAGGGACGCTGTCTTGCGGGAAGGCTGCGTCGACGACGGCGCCGATGACTTGGACAATTTTACCGTTTTTGCTCATGGTTGAAAAAGGAGTTAAATGTAAGAAGTAGAAGTTAGCTCTAGTGGGCAGATGCTGCGGCCGCAATTTCAAGAATTTCCTGAGTAATCGCAGCTTGGCGGGCTTTGTTATAGTCGAGAGTGAGATCGTCAACCAAAGTCGACGCGTTATCCGTAGCAGCCTTCATGGCGACCATGCGTGCACAATATTCGGCCGCACGGCTTTCGAGAAGGAGTTGGTGGATGATGACCTTCACATAAAGGTCTGGGAGTGCATCGAGCACGGCTTTCGCCGATGATTCGAAAATCATTTCACGGGTATCGCCACGTGCTTCCAAGGATGGCAGATCGCCGACGCGTTTTTTAAGCTGATCCAGGACTTCACGCAGATCAACAATCGGTAATAGGGTCTGAAGCACAGGCTCCTGCACGAGGACGTTAACGAAGCTCGGGTAAGCGACCTCGATGGTGTCGACTTCGCCATTCTTGTACGCATCAATCAGAAGTTTCAACATTGGGCGCAATTCAGAGAACGTTGCTTTGTCAGAAACAGTGAAATCTGCAATCAAATCGCGCTTTGAACGCGAGATGAACTGAGTCGCCTTACGGCCGACGGTGATAAACTTTGCCTCGCCTTTAACCTCCTCAACAATCTTACGAAATAGATTGGTGTTGAGTGCGCCGCACAGGCCCTTGTCAGTTGAGAGAATCAAAATGCCACGTGTGTTGACTTCGCGCTTCTCAAAGAAGGGATGAGAAATCGTCGCACCAGCCAAATCGAGCTTTTCACCGACGGTATCGAGCAAGTCAGCAAGGAGCAGTGCGTATGGGCGCCCAGCTACAGCAGCGTCCTGAGCTCGTTTCATCTTAGAGGAAGAAACCAGCTGCATCGCGCGCGTGATCTGCCGGGTATTCTTAACCGACTTAATGCGGCGGCGGATGTCGCGTAGATTAGCCATTTATTATATAAGATCGGAGTTCAGATAACAAAGGTCAGCGATTAAGCGGAAAAACCTGCCACCCACTCATCGAGGGAGGTCTTAAGAGCCGCTTCGGTTGCGTCGCTAATTTCTTTTTCGGCGCGGATGGTGCCCATCACTTTCGCACCACGAGTTTCGAGGAACTCACGCAGACTAGAAGTGGCGGCAACGATTTTAGCGACGTCAATCGCATCGAAGAAACCATTCTGAACGGCATAGATCAGTGAGGACTGAACTTCGACAGGAATCGGGTTGAACGCAGTTTGCTTGAACAATTCAACCACACGCGCACCACGCTCGAGTTGAGCTTTGGTCTTCGCGTCGAGATCCGAACCGAACTGAGCAAACGCTGCAAGCTCGCGGAACTGCGCGAGCTGAAGTTTCACCTTACCAGCAACCTTCTTAATCGCCTTGATCTGCGCTGCAGAACCGACACGAGAAACGGACAGACCCACCGATACCGCTGGGCGGATACCTTGATTGAACAAATCTGTTTCGAGGAAGACCTGGCCGTCAGTGATCGAAATCACGTTGGTCGGAATGTAAGCGGACACGTCGCCTGCTTGAGTTTCAATGATCGGCAGCGCTGTAAGCGAACCATTACCATTGTCCTCATTCACACGAGCGGAACGCTCGAGGAGGCGTGAGTGGAGATAAAACACATCACCAGGATACGCTTCACGACCAGATGGGCGCTTCAGAATCAAAGAAATTTGACGATAGGCAACCGCTTGCTTGGAAAGGTCATCATAGACGATCAGCGCATCCATACCATTGTTCATGAAGAACTCACCCATCGATGCACCAGAGAAGGGCGCGATATATTGGTTGGCAGGATTATCGCCAGCAGACGCAGAAACGATAAT
>Ga0206131_10003125_pt1 | contig 19329 bp, 12 predicted proteins | sample Helgoland_Spring_FD_148636 | JGI IMG/M metagenome (GOLD analysis project Ga0206131, IMG submission 148636) | Pelagic subsurface seawater microbial communities from Kabeltonne, Helgoland, North Sea - Helgoland_Spring_Bloom_20160517_1 | ecosystem: Environmental > Aquatic > Marine > Epipelagic ...
AGCATGACCATCAGTATTATCAGCATGTCCATCAGTATTATCAGCATGTCCATCAGTATTATCAGCATGACCATCAGTATTATCAGCATGACCATCAGTATTATCAGCATGACCATCAGTATTATCAGCATGTCCATCAGTATTATCAGCATGACCATCAGTATTATCAGCATGACCATCAGTATTATCAGCATGTCCATCAGTATGTCCATCAGTATTACCATTATCACCTGTTGTACCAACCCAAATAGCCCAATCGGCTTCTGAAAAACCTAAGTATGTAGCAGCAGCTTTTTGAGCTATTGTTAAATCTTTCCATGGAATATTAATGTCATCACAACTACCATCTTCTTCCCAATTACATTCTTTATCACCTAATGTTTCAAAAAGTTCTTGTTGGTATTTAGTTAAATCTGCCCAATCATGTTCTTCATAGTAGTCATCTATGTTAGTAACAGTAGCATCGGAACCATCATCATTCCATTCTTCTAAAGTGTAAGGATAGCTTATATTAATGGGATAATCATCCCACATATAATCTTGATATCCAAGATCATTAATAGCTTTTTTTTGGTTATCAGTATAATCTTCGAAAGATTTAAGAGTAAGAGTGTTATTATTCCAAGTGGTCATAGTATAACCTACTACCTTCCAAGCTTCTTTTTCATCTGCATTTAAAGCATCCCAATCCCCATTCCAAAATAAATGAGGAACTATATCAGGTTTTCTAATATTATTGACATTATATGTCATTCTTAATATATTTTATATATATTATTAACACTTGTATAAAAATTTTATACCAGTTTACTTCCTATTAATGAATCTGATTAGACTAAATAAATCTCTTTCATTAGATGCAAGGTTAAATAATTTAGATTTATTTATAGTATTATTTACACCTGTAATAACATTTTTGTTAATAGAATCTCCAACCTCTATAAAAATATCCCAAGTTTCTTCATTGAACCCTAGAAACTCTATAACTACTTTTAACTTATAAGAAAAGTCACTAAATTTTGTTATACTTGATTTATTCCAATTATGAGGATAATAGCTTAAAGAATTAAATAATTCTTTTTGATATCTATTAAGATCATCCCACTTTAAATTTCTATAATGTTCAATTATATCAAATTCAATAACAGGAGAAGTATCCCACATATAATCCTTAAATCCAAATTTATTGATGGCGATTTGTTTAACTAGTGTATAATCATAAAAATTTTTTTTAAGTAAGCTATTATTCATCCAAGATTTTTCATCATAACCCATTAATTTCCATGCATCTTTTTCATCATTATTCAAATCATTCCAATCCATTATCCAAAAAAAATGTGGAACTATATCAGGTGTTCTTATATTTAAAACCATCTTAAAATAATACAGTTTTAAATACTATAGTAGTATAAAATTTTTTATACAAATTATAATCTTTCTACAAATTCTGTAAAAGAGAGTTGTTTACTAAATAACCTAGCATTTTTTAAAGTAATATAGTAATTAATTAATAAATTTATTTCATTACTATTATAATTTTTTAAGACTTTCATAAAATCTAATTTCTTTTCTTTTAATTGGCCTTTTTCCATTATAGATAATTTATCTTCTGTTTCATCATCTTCACTTGTCTCTTCTTCATAATCTAATTCTATTACAACTTCAATTTCATAATTATTATCATCTTCTTCATTGTCATCTAATTGATCATATAATATTTCACTCCAAGTAGGTTGATTGTAGCCTAAAAAACATAGACTATCTTTTTGTTCTTCGCTAAAGTCTTCCCAATTAATTTCTGGGTATATATTGTAATCAAATGATTCTTCATCAAATCCAACTATAGAAAATAGTTCTTTTTGATATTGATCCAGATCATCCCAATTATGCACATCCCAATATTCTACTATATTATCTACAGAAATTTCCTCCTCATCATCATCATCTAATAAAATAGTAGGGAATTTAGGATTAACAGGTCTAGCATTCCAAGAATAATCTTTAAATCCTAAATCTAGTATAGCTTTTTGTTGAATATCATTATATTCACTATATGATTGAATTTTTAAAATATTATTATCCCATGTGTCCATGTCATATCCAATTAAACCCCATGCTATTGATTCATCTAAATTTAATTCAGACCAAGAAATAGTAGACCACAAGTAATGGGGAACTAAATGTACTTTCCTTATATTATTTACATTATAAGTCATATCAATATATTTTAGATTTTTATAGTTTTATTGTATAAATTTTTAAAGATATTATTTCCTATTTATTTACGTTATATGAATAACTATATTACTATGTCCAGTATATATTAAAAGCTCATAATGTATATTTTCATTTCATGTCTCAAGATAAAGATGATATGATGACAATTAATGTGATAAAAACATCAATTAAAATTGATATGAAATTATGGATTTCGTGTTAATATAATAATAACTTTCTTTTATATAAACTAAAACCTTATATTTTTTATATTATCAAAATAAACTTGTTTTTTAAGATTTGTTAATTTATTATTAGGTATATCAAGTATATCATCCATATTATTTATATCATTCCAGTTTATCGTAAATTCTTTTTCTAGTTCGTCAGAAGTATTAGTTTTGTAAAAATCTTTATCTATTCTAACTGTATTACTAGAACTTTTAATTAATTTAATATAAATAGGTTTAGTATAATCAATATTATGGTTAAATCTATCAATTACACCAAATTGAGAGTTTTTATCTTCTATATTTAGCATATTTATAGTAGATGTATTTATAACATCCATGTATTCATCATTTTCATTATATTTATATTTTATTATCCATTCCTTATTTTCAGTGTTTGTATAGAAATTATTTAATAAAAGACTAAATTTATATCCTTTAATACTAGCATTTTCAAAATATTTCATGTACTGATTACCAAAAGAAATACTTAATAAATTATCAGAGGTACCACCCATACTTAAAGATCCTTCTTGAGTATTAATTAAAAAAAAAGCCTTTGCTTTTAATAATTTACAAAAATTTCTCTTCGTACTAAACGTACTTAGACCACGACTTAATATTATAATTGCACCTTCTGCATAAGTTTTGAGTAAAGAATCTTGTGTATTATCTAAACTTAATTTAATATCATTAATAGTTACTGCTGCATTAGCATCATGGCCTAAACCAAATTTTGAATCCATATCTAAAGGAATTAAATTTAATACATTAATATTTTTCCAATTTTCATAATCAGAAATTTGATTAATTCGATTATCATAGTTTGTTAACTCTGTAGATTCATTAAAATTAGTCAATACACTTTGTGTATTATTATCATCATATATATTAATAATGCTAGAATATATGTTATTACTACTATAATAAACTTTTTGATTATTAGAATAGGATATTCTAAATGGTAAATCTTTTAAAGGTTGTTTATTTAAACATCTGATAATAGATTGTATTGGAACCATATAAATAATATTATTATTATCATTATAATTGTTTTTATTAAATGTATTTAATGTATTATAAATATTTAAACTCGAATCATCTAAAGTAACAGATTCTTTACCAATCACAATTCCTCTAATATTATTCAATTCATCATACATACATGATGATGATAAATTAGTAGTCATGTTAGTATTAATTAATTTTATATGAAAACAATCAACTGAATCATATAAACATCTGTACCCATTAATATCAAATAATACATTATTTTTATCATAATTTAAATTAGTAGGTAAATTATATATCTCATTTAATGTTTTATATTTTTCAAAATTATTATGAGTATTATTAACTTTAAAAACAATAATATCTTCCTTTCTAGATATATTTACAATTTCCATATCTACTCCTGATTTTGAACATTTACATATTGGTATTGATTTTAAATTATTAATAATTTCTCTTTGACCAAGATTATTATATTTTGGTTCTATAAATTGTTTAATTTTAGGTTCATATATGGGAATAAATTCATGTAAGGCACCAACACAATAATATTCACCATTATATTTAAAAGAGGTTAGTTTATTATTTAAAATATCGAAATTAGAAAAATTCCTATTGGGTATATTTTTTCCGAACAATTTTAAATTATTATTATTATTATTAAATGTAATAGTTGTATCCCATATATTTTGAGCTATTATTACGTCATCATTATTATATATATTTTTTAATTTAAATTCAAAGTCATCAACTATATGTATTAAATCATTAATTTGTACGTCAATATCATTAGGATGGTTTAAAATGTTATAGCGGGAATTATGTATATAATAATAATCTTTATTTTCACCTGGTATCCTAAAGTTACTTCTCCAAAACCATTTCTTTTGTGTAATCTTCAAGTCTTTAAACGTATCATTAGTTAGATTATATTGACGTGCATTCATTTCTAACTCTAATCTTATCCATTCACCGTAATCAATACTAGATTTAATAGCATAATAATGACTGTTACGTATAGTATCTACCTTTTCTAATTCAAAATAGTGTTTTACCTGTAACCAATCTTTAACATAAACATTAGATACTTTTCCTATATTATTAGAATTTGTAACAATATTTTTAGATCTAATATATACAGTTATAATAGAAATATTATTATTTGAATCACTTAATTGAACTTGGAGTATTTCTGTAATTATACCATATGTAAATTTATTATTTCCTTTTTCATAAAAAATTTCTGCCCCTAGTTTTATTAATTCTACAAAATCATTATTAATATATATAGTATACATTTGATAATTCCTAATATTACTGTTATGGAATAAATTAAAATTAACTGACACTTCTTCTTTTTTTATATATTTATTGACACGTGTATCTATAATAGATGATGTTAAAGATAAAATCTTATTTAATAAAGAATTTTCTTCTTTCATTAATTACTATAATAAATATTTTATAAAGTAGTATAAAATTTATATACAACTTTGTAAAGTATATATTAACATAAGACGATATCACTATATTCACAAAGCACATCTAATAAGAAGAAGAAAATTCTATTAACTTTATAACTATAATATGTAATGTTATAAAAATTGATTTACAGATTAATAAATATAAATATATATATTATGTCAGTTAAAAATGATACATTAGAATTTCAAATATATGATTTCAGAGAAGACCATGTATTTGAAAAAGAAGGTCATGACAGCGATAGTGAAATGGAAAACGTTCTTCCTAAATACGTTATTCATACCTTCGGAAAAACAATAGATGGTAAATCTGTTTATTGTAAAGTTACAGATTATACTCCTTATTTCTTCATAGAATTACCAGAAGATTGGACTAAAAAACAAGCTAAAAAGAATATTAAGTATATGAAAGAATATCTAGTTAGTAAATATAATAATAAAGTGTTTCCTAGAAAATACAAAGATGGTCTTATTGATGTTAAATTGGTTGAGAAGATGAAACCATGTGGTTTTACTAATAATAAAAAATTCTTATTTGCACTTTTAGTTTTCAATAATGATATTTCTAGAAAAAAATTTGCTGCTATTTTTAAACCTTATGTTAGGCTTAATTGTCCAGAATGTAATAAAACAAAAGTAGAAGGTTTGAGTGAAACTAATTGTGGAAAATTTAAATTAGCAAAATTAAAGTGTGAAAGTTGTGGACATATTTGGGAGAAAAAAATTTATAATCAAAAGTTAGTAATTCCTAAAATTAGTAGAAAGGGTATTAATTATCCCATCTACGAATCCAATTTTCCTGCATTTCTTAGATGTTTTCATATTAAAAATATTAAAGGATGTGGTTGGATTCAAGTAGATTCTAATAAATGTACTATACCATTGGATATTAAAACTTTTGAAGAATATAATACTATAATGAGTACTTCAGATAATACAAAAATAGAACTTAATGACGAAAAAGAATCTTTGTGTTATTACGAAATGACAATTCATTGGAATAATATCACTGCAATAGAAAAGGAAGTTAACGCTCCTCTGATTATAGCTAGTTTTGATATAGAATGTAATAGTATTGATGGACAATTCCCTCAAGCTAAAAGAAATGGTGATAAAATTATTCAAATTGGAACAACTTATACTAGAATTGGTGAATCAATGCCATTTAGACAACACATTGTATGTCTCAATAAAACTGATAAGGTAGATGGTGCAATTGTAGAAAGTTATAAGAATGAAAAAGAACTGATTAGAGGTTGGTTAGAAGAAATTCAACAATCTGATTGTGATATAATGACAGGTTGGAATATCTTTTATTTCGATGAAAAATATATTTATGATAGATGTGAAAATGTATTAGGTTATGATAATATCAATTATATGAGTAAATTGAAAGAACATTATTGTAATTTTAAGGAGATGAAACTTGCTAGTAGTGCAATGGGTGAAAATTTATTACGATATTGGGAAACCCCAGGAAGAGTTCATATAGACTTAATGAAAGATGTTCAAAATAACTTTAATCTTACTTCATATAAACTAGATAATGTTTCTGCTAATTTTATTAGAGGAGGTATAGATAGTATAGAAATATTAAAAGGAAACAAGTATATGTTAAAGTGTGCTAGTATTAATGATATTAATGTAGATGATTATATTCATATTGAATTACTTAAAAGTTTTGTTTCAGATAATGTTGGAAGAAAATACCGTGTTAATAAAATAGACGAGAATAATAAAATATTATATATAGAAACAGATTTTGATATTCATAATGAACTAAAAATCTTAGGTGATGGTAAATTATTTTGGTCACAAGCAAAAGATGACGTAGGTCCTAAAGATATTTTTAGATTACAAAAAGGCTCTCCTGCAGATAGAGCGATTGTAGCTAAATACTGTGTTAAGGATTGTCGCTTATGTAATCTATTAATAAATAAATTAGACGTAGTAACTCGAAGTATTGAAATGGCAAATGTATGTTGTATCCCAATGTATTTCTTATTTACTCGAGGTCAAGGTATTAAGTTATTTTCACTTTGTAGTAAATTTTACCGTGAATTTGGTTATGTATTTCCAGTTTTAAAGAAACCTATTGTTAATCCAGGTAGTTATGAAGGGGCAATTGTTTTTGACCCAATACCCAGTGCCATTTATGAATCATTATGTGTAAAAGATTATAGTTCTCTATATCCTTCATGTATCTTACATAAGAACTTGAGTCATGAAACTAAAATTATAGATGAAGCTTATGACAATTTACCTGGTGTTGAATATTATAATGCTCAGTTTAGAGAAAATGATGGTAGTATTAAATATCGTAGATTCGCTAAAGTAAATAATGAATATGGTGTGATTCCTACTATTCTTCATACACTATTAAGTGAAAGAAAACGTGTTAAAAAAATCATGAAAACAGAAAAAGACCCTTTTAAGAAATCAATCTTAGATGGTAAGCAGTTAGCTTTAAAATTAACTGCTAATAGTCTTTATGGTCAATTAGGTGCAGGTACATCACCGGTTCGTGATAGAGATATAGCTGCTTGTACCACCAATACTGGTAGAGAAATGTTAATCTTTGCTAAAAAGTACGATGAAGAATACTTACCATATATTATGAATGGATTGTATCATGCTAGAGAAAATAAGGATAGTACAACTTTTAATAAAATTTTAGAACAAGAAGTAAAAAATTATCCAAATAATGAACTGGTTATAGATATTAATAAATACTTAGATGATATGGAAGGAATTATTTCGTCACCTATTATAAAATATGGCGACAGTGTTATAGGTAATACACCATTGCTTTTGAAAAATAAAAAAACCGGAATGGTTGAAATAAAAAAGATAAAAGATTTATCGAATAGATGGGGTAATTATCACCAAGGTAAAGAATCATCTGAACTTTGTAATTATATGACTTGGACTGAAAAAGGATGGAAAGATATTAAACGTGTTATTAGACATAAATTAGAAAAGAATAAAAAACTATTAAAAATTCAGACACATCATGGTGTAGTTATAGTAACAGATGAGCATTCTCTACTTGATAAAAATGGAGAAATGGTTGATGCCTCAAAAGTAACTGTAGGAACATCATTACTTCATAGCTTTCCAGAAAGTTTTAATGAAAATGAGTTTAAATTTTTTAATAAAGAGTTAAATGAAGAAATAGCTTACATGTTGGGATTCTTTATGGGTGATGGTTCAGCAGGATATTATAAATCATGTGATAAAGCTAGTTTTGCATTTAATAATAAAGATATTAATGTATTAAATAGATTGAAAGATATCTGTGATAAATATTTTAACGAATATACTTGGAAAATATTAGATACAATTAGGTCATCAAATGTTTATAAACTTGTACCTGGAGTTAATGATAAAAATTTTAAAGTTAAAGATTTAATAATGTATTTCAGAGAAAAGTTTTACAATACTGATAAAGAAAAGAAAATTCCATTGGAGATATTAAACTCAGGAATAAATATTAGAAAATCTTTTTGGATAGGTATGTATGAAGCGGATGGTTTCAAAACTAACAAAGGTAAGATTTCAAAAGATATGAATAATAGTAAGAATAGTATTCACTTAATATCTAAATCATCCGAAGATAAAATTAGATGTGGACAACAAATAGACCAAAAAGGAACTCAAGTTTCTGCTGGTTTATATTACTTAGCAAAGAGTTTAGGTTTTAAAGTATCACTCAATTGTCGAGATGATAAAAAAGATATATATAGAATTCGAGTATGCAATAGTTTAAGGAAGGAACCTAATCTAATAAAGAAAATATCAGAATGGAAATTTGAAGAAGATTATGTTTATGATTTGACTACTGAAGATAATCATTTTCATGCGGGTGTAGGATGTATGATTGTACATAATACGGATTCTGTATTTACCTGCTTTAGATATCGTGGCGAAACAGAATTATTAGATAAAAAGACTTCATTAAGTTTATGGAAAAAAATAATAGAATTTGGTGGTAAATTAATGGGTCAATTTATTCCAGATGACTATTTGGAAATTTGGGATAAAAACTACTTGGAATTTTACAATGAAAAGAAAATTAAAAAATTAACAATACCAGATGGACCAGAGGTACCTCCGCATCCTGAACATTGGAAAGAAATTTTACCAACAGAAATAAGAATACTACAATTCATGAAAGAATATGTTGAATTAATGTTTCTTCCTTGGTTATGGACATTACAAGATTTATTCTTGAAAGAATATAATGATTTAACTTACTTGATGACTAAAAGAGCTAAAGGCAAGGACTTTAGATATGTCTATGATGAAATTCTACATGTAAAGATTTTCAGAAAGGGTTATAGTATGATAGAAATGATGAGATTAGTACCAGATGACTTTTCTGAAAATAAAAAGCAACATATTGTAGAAATGATTCAAAAATTTATTAAAGATACTATGATGGATAATTGGATTCAACCTTACTGGGTTTACAATAAGAAACTATCTAAATTTAATAATTGTCTTAAATTCTATCAAGGAGGGTATAAGATAACAGATAAAACATGTCTAGACTTGTCTGTAGATCTGGGTATTCTATCAGGAGAACTTGTTAAATCTAGACTACCGTCACCTCATGATTTGGAATATGAGAAAACATTTTGGCCTTATATTATTCTAACTAAAAAACGTTATGTAGGTAATAAATATGAGTTTGATAAGAATAAATATAAAATGAATTATATGGGTATTGTCTTGAAGAGACGAGATAATTCACCTATTGTTAAAGAAGTTTGTGATGGTATTATTACTAGATTACTTAATGAAAAGAGTCCGGAACAAGCTAGAAAATTTACCAAAAAATGTTTGAAAGATATGTTTAAAGGAAAATATGATATGAAATACTTTCTAACAAGTAAAACACTAAAACTCAAAGAATCATATAAAGATTGGACTAGAATTGCTCACGTAGTTTTGGCAGAGAGAATAGGAAAACGTGATCCAGGTAATAAACCTCAATCAGGTGATAGGATAGAATATGCAGCAGTATGTATTGAAAACGAAACAAAAAACACATTACAAGGTGATAGGATAGAAACTCCTAAATTTATTAAAGAAATGAATTTAGATATAGATTATCTATTTTATATGAAAAATCAAATTATGACTCCTGCTACTCAATTCTTAGAATTAGTAATTAAAAATCCAACTAAGATGTTTGATAGATTCCGTGTTAAAGCAGAAAATAAAAAGAAAGGACAAATTGATATTCTTAGATTTGTTAAAAAGACAAAAAAAAAATCTACAGATTCTGACGAATTATCATCTATTGAAGAAAAAGCAGATGTAGTAGACTTGTTTAAAAAAAGATTAAAGAAAAAGAACGCAATTGATATTTAATTTAATTAAAATAATCTAAATTAATTTAGTATGAATATTAAAAATCTTTCAGAAGACTTGATAAGTTATATTTATTCTTTTATTCCCATGAAAGAAATATATCTTTTAGCATTAAACAAAAAAATAGATGAACTACTTGTTAGAAAAATATTATTTCAAAAATTTCCTAAATTTAAAAATCATTTATTAAATGGTTTAGTTAATAATTATTTCCATAAATGTTTTATTTGTTGTAACAGTTTAGGATATAATTATAATCTTATTATGTGTAGTAATTGTTGTTTAAAATTAGAGGATATGGAACAATATCCTATAATTTGTTATGAATGCTCTAATAAAAAATTAAAACGAGGTGAGTATAAATTTACATTTTGTAAAATATGTAATCATCCTACATCACATTTAGGAATAACTCCCTTTAGTTAAATTTATACAATTATAAAATAATAGCTAAGAATATATACAATAATATAACTACTACAATACAAAAAAAAAATATTTTCATATGACTTGTACTACATTCTTTATTTTCACTATGTTGTCTTATAATCCTATTATTATTAATTATAGTTGTTAAAGCATACGGTTCATCTACATTTGGTTCGTAAGGAATACTTATAATATTAGTTTCAAAGATTTCTTCACCGCAATATAAACATTTATTACTATTAGTTTTTAAGTATTCTGTTAAACAATCAAAATGAATTTTGTACTTACATTTACACTTACAATCTTCTATTCTAAGTTCAGATATATCCATAGTACAATCTTCTAAACACACTACACATTCTTCCATATCTATATACTATATATAATAATCATCTTTTTTAGCTACTTTTATTAACTTAAAAATCTTTTGTTATCAAATTCCTTGCTAAAATCTCTCTTTTTATATTTTATTTTCATATGATGAGTAGAATTAGGTTCTTTAATAAGTTTCAGTTTAAATTTTTTTTTCATAAGAGTATATTTAGGACCATGGTTAATTACAGGTGATATAGGAATATTATTTTCTAAATCACCCCATGTACTATTATTAATCATATCCCAATTCATAATATTTTCAAAATGTTGTACTTGATTATTTTGTTCATTATTATATTCATTATTATCCATTAAATATATAAAGATTATTCTTTTAATTAAAAATCTAATGTAATATAGATGGAACAGTTTAAATACATTAATAAAATGAGTATCGAAGATGTTAAATGGAGTTCATATTTTAAAGATGAAGTAAAAAATTATGAAGTTTTTGAAAAAATATTTGATAATGAAGTAAAAAATTATTATAATATTGATAAAGATATTAATAAGATTAATTTAAAAAATTTATTTTTATTAGATTTTTATTATAATAATACAAAACTCGCAGATTTTTTTGAACATATAATTTATGATACTATGAAAACTATAGATAACTCTGTTACTTTAATTTATATTAAAGATAAGGAACAGGCATTTATTATAGTTAAAAGTTTTGAAATGGTAAATGAAAATAAAGTAATGATACCTTTTTTCAAATACTATGTTGGTAAAGAAAATAATAGTATTTTTTTTAATAGATTAAATAATTCATTTAAAAAAAATGAAACTTTAGTCGTTATTAATTATCAAAATTAAATTGAATATTTTATAAATTCACGAGGTTTATGAATATAGTTATATGCTAATCTTAAAGCTTTCTCTTTTTCTATATTATTCCAAACAATTTGAGATGGTTCTCTTACAAGCGGACATCCTACATATGTTAAAATTACTTCACCAAAAAATGTAGTAATTTTTACTGAATCTTTATAACGATTAAGAGTATTTGAACATTTTAATACTATAATCTCATCTAAAATGTTTTTATTAACATTGTCTTTTCCATAAACCCACCATTCATCTTTGACTTTATCTTGGAATACTTGAAGTTTCATACCTATCCTACTAGATTGCATATTATCAAGGGAGTTTTTAAGAGAGTCAATATAAGTCAAGTAAGAATTAACTCGATTAATTTCACCACCTATACTTAGTGCCATTTGATGTTGCATAAGGACGCTACTTGACATACCATATCGATTAGGACATGCCTGTGTAATTATAAAAGCCATTGATGCTGCAAAATCACAAATACAATTAATTTTTACATTAGATTTATCTAAACTTTTTATTTGTTCAATAATCACATTACCATCACTAATTGAACCACCTGGTGAATTAATAACAATATTAATTACATTACTTTGCATATTAGAAGTATCATGAATAAATTTTGAAGCGCTAAAAGCATTAATGGGTCCACGTAGACTAACCAAGTTATTCGATGTAAGTTCAATTGTTTTACTAGTTACACCGGAACAAGTTAACAAAAGAAGTGAAAGGATATTTAAGATGTTCATTAATAAAATATCTACTTTGTTTTTATATCAATTTTTTTATTATTATTAAAATAATAAAAAAAAGAAAATATAAAATTCTTGCAGAGAATTTTATTATTATTTCCAATTTTTTTTGTAAATTCGTTGTACAAATGTTAAAAACTATTAAAAAAATAACATTTAAAAGTATTTTACATATATTTAATAATGGAATACAGAAAACAAGGTAATAAATTTTTTAGTAAACAAAAATATATAGAAGCTATAGAATGTTATACTAAAGGAATAGAGGAAGAAGAAGATGATATTCATCTTATTCTTTCAAACAGAGCACTCTCTTATTTTTACCTTCAAGACTATTCAGGTTCATTACGAGATTGTATTGAGATTTGTAGAATTAAAAGTGATTGGTTTAAGGGATGGTTTAGATTATCACAAACCTTAGAAAAAATGGGTAAAGAAGAAGAATCAAAAGTAGCTTATTCAAGATATAAAGAATTAGAAGAAGCTGAAAAGAAAATTGAAAATAATATTAAAATCATTGAAAATGATAATCAACCTAAATTGCCTCAAATTGATCCTAAAATGATGAATAGTATGATGAAAGATGGTAATATGATGAATCTTGCTAGTAAATTAATGAATAACAAGAATATTAGAAATAAAATAATGAATGAAGATTTTAAAAATAGAATGATAGGAAACCCAGATATTATGAAAAATCCAATGGAAATGATGAATGACAAAAATTTTCAAGAAATATTTTCTGAAACATTAAAAATATTACAAGAAGAAAAATAATTAAAGAGATATAATAGTTTCTATTTCTTCATTTTTAATAATATCTTCTGAAACTTTTTTTATCTTTACTAAAGATAAAATATCTTTCAGGTTAACATTATCTATTTTAGTTGAAGAAAATCTCGATTTTTTTAAACTTTTTTTAGTGTTATTCGTTTTTTTAATCTTTTTTTTAATTTTTTTCTCTTTATCTTTTTTAATTGGGGGAAAACCACCTAACATCTATATACATACTGATATTAATTATTTTATCCATCAAAAATAATTTGTTTATTCTTTAATAACTTTGGTCTGTCTTTAATCTCATCGCATTTGATACATTTCACTTTTTTATTTACGTTTGTATTTTTAATATTAATATGATTAATATTACAACATACTCCTTGATTTGGACAAGTATAACATAAATATTCAGAAGGACTTAATTCTCCTTTATAATTCATGTATAAAATACGATTAATAGCAATTTTTTTTTTTCTAAAATAAAAATTTACATATTTTTTGTTATTACTCTTTACATTAACAAAACCTTTCCAAATGACACATTCATCTCCAAATATACTCTTATCGATATTTTTTGACAATCTTTTAATATCAGAATATGTTAGTTTATAGTTTAGTGGTATGTTTTCTTTTTGATTTTTTATTAATTCTTCTAAAACTTTTACATTATATTTATTTCCACTCATGTTAAAATAGTTTAGATAATTAATTAAAATAAATACAATTTATATTTTTTGGTATACTTTTACTACCTTCGAATAATAATTTTACATGTATAGAATTTTTAATGGTATTAACATCTGTATATCTTTTTATATTACTATTATTAACAGGTATATTACCTCTGTAAAATATTTTTATAATATTATTAAAATTATCATATACTAATATAGGAAAATCAAACAGGAAGCTTAATACATAAAATTCTATTTCTCCAGAAGTATTTAACACATTTTTTCTAAATTTATTTAAAGCAGTGTCAAAGAAATTTTCATCATTGGACATGAATTTTTTAAAATATTTATCATTAATATTATCTTTAATAAATTCTATAATTTTTACTTTTAATATATTTGTTATTTTATCTTGGAGTGGAGAATTAAATCCAAGATTTCTACTATCTATGTGATACAAAGGGTTAGTTAACCAATATAATCCATTAACATATGCTCTTATTATAGAATTTTTATTATTTAAAACAGCTTGTATATATTGACTACCTAATTGAATCAATTTAGGAACTTCGTCCTCTTCATTTTTATAATATTTTTGTCCTCTTCTTCTTCCAATTTTAGGTACATTTTTAACACCAAAAAGTTCACTTAAAATTTTGTTTAAATTAAAATTATTGCTTCTAATAATTTTTTGCCCTGGTCTATCTGTATATAAAGAATAATTTGCAATATCAGATACAAAATAATCACTCTCTTGAATAATTTCCTTAAATTCTATTTTATTTCTTAAAAATTCATAGAGAACTTTATTGATGTAGTCTTTAGCCATATCAATTGTCATCATGTAACTACAATTAGACCCATTCCAAAAACAATGAGGATTTTTAGAGCATTTATTTTTATCAAGAGCCTTACAATATTCTCTAATATTAGTTTTAACATAATTTTTTAAATCAGGATATTCTTTAATAATATGGCTAAAATTTTTAGTTTTTAATTTTAATTTTATCGAAGGGTCTATTTTTTTATTTATTATTATTATTAATATTTTATACAATTCAGATTTTTTCTCTTTTTTTTTCATATCATTATTTCTAACTATTTTAATAATCTTATTTTTAATATCTGGGTTTTTTTCTAGAAATAAACTTAATTCTAATCTAAACAAGTTATAACCTTCTGTATGATAATCGTTTATTTTAACATTTTGTCTTCTAATGTATTTTTTATCATCAGGATTACTTATAGCCATATCTACTTTATCATCAATACTACTATAATTAAGTAATAATTTATGACTTTTTTTGTATCTTTCAATCTCCTTCAATGTTAATGATTTATTTTTAACAGGTATTAATAAATTATTTGTTAATCTTAATGAAACTATATTATACTTTCCTTTGAAAATCTTATTATAAATTAAATATTTAGCTTGATATTTTTTATCTAAAACTCTATTTATTAAATTTAAATTTTTAATAGTAGTTTCAATATCTGTTACTTTTTTACTAATAATATCGTTATAATTTGAATTAATAGAAATATTATACATAGTACCAGATGGAGTAACTGGTATAATTATTTTATTATTAATTAATAAATATCTTGTTTTAAATCTTTCATCAATTATTTGTTGAGTTACTTTAAATTTACTTCCAATTAATTTATTAATTATATTTTTAGCAGTAATATCATATGAATTATTTATTTTTCTTAAAATATTACTTTGACAACTTTGAGAATAATATTTATATAATTCATCAAATAACATATTATATTTTTCTTGCGTTTTCACATTATAGTATCTTGTTAATATTATTTTTTTATCAACTTTCTTTTCTTTCTTTAATAAATAAATTGGAAAATAATACTTATCTTCTTTTAAAATAATTACAATATCTTTCTTTTGATCTATCATAAAAATATTTTCGTTATTTAAACATTTCATAAAATACTCATTTTTATTATTCTTTTTAATAATATAATAAAATAAACCATTTGCTGTCATAACACCTGGAATCGATAGTATTTCACCTACTATATCATATTCTAAATATAATGAGTTTTTAACATATTGAATTAAATCACTTCTTGTTTTAAATGCTCCTCTCAAGTCACCATTATTAAGATAATTAAAAATCATATCATTTTTATCTTTATTAATAGTATCTAATACAATTTCTTTTAGTTCATCAATTGATTTATTAAAAATATTACTAACAGCTGATAAGAAATGATAATAATTATCTTTTACAGTATATTTAAAAAAATATCCACTTTTAGATTCATATAGGTAATGGTTTTTAATCATTCTATCATGATTCCATAATTTATTAAACATTCTATTAAGTTGTGCAGATAAATTAATAAACCTACCTTCTTGAATTTTATTAGTATCTTGTAAAATATAAACCTTATCACCCAAATCTTTCTTTTTAATTTCTTCTACTTTGTTATCAGCTTTTTTATTACCAATACATTTTAAGTAATAATTTTGCTTCTTTTTATTATCACTATAAAGATGATCTTTTTTAAAACAACAAGGCATACATAAATCATTAGGATTATTACCTCTGGAAAGAAATCCAATGTATGTATGTTCATTATTTTCAGATGGATCGCATGTATAAAAATTAAATTTTCCTGTATCATCAGCATCAGATATTTTAGCAGCTCTAAGAGTAACTTTATGAGTTTTCCCTTTAGTTTTTAATTCTACATTTTTTTCATAATAGCCTGATTTTTTATTTAATTTATATCCAACCTTTAATAATTCAGTCATATTACTGCCTTGGATAACACGTGGTCTTCTTTTTTTATCTTTTCCACTATTTTGACAACTTCTAGTCCATTGATTTTGACCTTCTTCTGGTTTGAAACCTAAACGTTTTTTATCAATAGCTGTAATTAGTTTAACGTTTTTTATTTCACTTTCATAATTTACAATTTCTACTACTTTATTTCTTCTTTTGGCAATTTTATTTAATTTTTTAAGAGTATTTCTAATTTTTTGGAATCTAGGTTTCTTAACAAGATAAGTCATACTATAAAGATAAATTAAAACTTCCATAAATTGAATAATTTCTAATAATTGATCTTTATTTCTGGCTCCATAAATTCTTAATTTATAATTATCTACGTCACGACCTTGAATTGTAATTTCAATACCAGGTGGTTTAGATTTAGGTAATGCTTTTAATTTTTTAGTATTTCTAGATGATCTATTTATGGCTTTACTAAATTTAAGTTTTACGTTTTGGATCTCTTGTTCTGCTGCATCTGGAGTAATATTAAATTGTTTAGAAATATCATCAATTAATTGTTTTTCAGAAATATCATAATTTTTAAAATACCATAGGATTCTCATTTGCATTTTTGCCTTATTTTCATATTTTTCAATTCTTTTATATCTTAAATAAGTTCCATATTTACTAGAACTTGTACTAGAACTTGTGTTTTTTTTGGATAATCTCTTTTTAGGTTCAATAACTAAAGCAATATATGGATAAAAAAATCTACAAAAATCAGATAAATCGTTGTGGTTAATTTTAAAACCTTTTGGTAGATTAAATTTTTGAATAGTATTAATAAAAGCAAATTTAAATTTACTATCTTCTGGTATCATAATTTTAACTTTTTTATTTTCACTGTTAATTTTTCTAATAAGTTCTTTTATATATTCATATGATTTGTAAATTTCTTCTGTGGTAGCTTTGTCTTCTTCTTTCCAAGTAATCTTATATTCAATTCTACCATTTTCCATAATACCTATTGAAATAAATTTTTTTTCATCTACTTTTACTTTAAATGATAAACCATATGGAGCATTTTCAAACCATTTTATTAAGGAATCTTTGTTATCCATATTATTAATTGATTTTTCATAAAATTTATAAGTTATTTGTCCATCATTTGCTTGATATTCGATGAAAGGATATTTTTCAGAAACAATAAAATTATCAAAAATTCTGTATAGATTGAATTTTTCTGGAGAAACTGTTCCTGTAATATTTTTTTTATTATTAATATTAACATGAATAATAGATTGGTTTATGTTGGTTGGATAAAATAATTTTTGGAATTTATCATCTTTCTTGAGTTCTATTATATTTTTTTCTACAGTTTTATAAATTTCCGATTCTAAAATCATATCATTCCTAATTACATTAAACATATTTTGCCAATAATCTAATTTCTTTTCATTACCATTTACTATCTCTATTATATCTAAAAAATTTTCATAAGATAATAAAGGAAAGTAAATTGAAATGAAAACATCAAACAAATTCTTTACTTTTTCATTAGTATTTTTATAATTTACACCTAGTTCATTCATAATATCTATCATAAAAATTTCATTATCTGTTATATAATCTTCATATGTTCTAAGAATAGAAGTTTCATCATCTTCTCTTTTTAATTTATAACCAAAACTGTCTCGCAAATAAACTAAATTATTTCTTAAATTTTCATATACTGCCATATTATCATTAGGAATTATATCAATCTTTAAAAGTTCATTTCTACGACTCCATTTCATACCTAACATTACTCTATCTTTTTTACTATCTATATTATATTCAGTCCAAAAATATTGTAATTCTGGTAAAAGTTGGTTTAGTTTAAATTTTTCATTTAATGGAATGGAAACAGCGACTTTATTTCTAATATTTCTAACAGTATCATTTTTAAAAATATATTGATCATAAATATAAATTTTCTTGTAAATATTATGTATTTTTGAATCATAAACTAAATTTTCATCAGTTTCATCAAGTTTAATATCAATTTTACTTACCTTTTTTTTCCAAGATTTATCATTTAGAGCTTCGCTTATTAATTTAGTTGTTTCTACTACTGTTTTTTCTTTTTCTATATTATCCATACTGTAAAGATTAGCTAACTCTTCCATGTTAAAAGCTTCTTCTACTTCTTCTTCCATAACTTCTTCTGTCAATTCTTCCTCATCATTTGACTCTTCATTAATTTTTTTTTCAATATCTTCATTATTACCACCTATAAGTTCATTATCAAAATAGGTTCTATAATCTATTTCTTTTTTTTTAACTTTAGTTGAAATCTTTTTTAAGTTTATATTTCTAATAACATAATTATCGGCAAAACTACTTATTTTTTTTTTTTTTGTTGTTTTTTTATTGTTTTT
>Ga0206131_10003126_pt1 | contig 19327 bp, 16 predicted proteins | sample Helgoland_Spring_FD_148636 | JGI IMG/M metagenome (GOLD analysis project Ga0206131, IMG submission 148636) | Pelagic subsurface seawater microbial communities from Kabeltonne, Helgoland, North Sea - Helgoland_Spring_Bloom_20160517_1 | ecosystem: Environmental > Aquatic > Marine > Epipelagic ...
CCAAAGCTGGTTTTGCCGTTTATCGCGGGCGAGGGGGCGCGGCGCAAAGGGTTTCGCGGCCTGTGTTGGTTTTGGCCGCTGGCGTTTGCGTTTGTAGGCTTCAAATGGCCCAAAATGTTTTTCCAGAGCTGGCTTGCTGAATTGCCGCCCTAGAGTCGAAGCCTTGATCCGATGCCTATTGCTCCAACCCGTAATCACCAGCCCGTTCCCACGAAGACGCAGGCGCAGATATTGCTCGGCAAAGCCCTCATGCAAATCTTGCCAGTTATTGGCTGTTTCTAGATGCGTGTCCAACTGTGATGATAAGGCCTTCACCTGCCTTTCAAAGCTTTGCTCCCATCGATGTGCCTCAAAATCGCGGGCAGATGGAGAAAGCGCCTTATCCAATATCCTGTTTGCAACTATGTCTTCGCGCCCATTATCGACGCTGAGGCCATATTGTTTTTCAACAGCACGGCAGGTGGCTTCCAGTGCCTTAAAATCCTGAAAGGGTGTAACGCAATTGAGCGTGACGGGATGCACCTTGTAGTATGCCACATGCATGTGAAAATTATCGGTGTTTTGATGAGTAGCCACTACCCGTTGATGGTCTGCAAAACCGAGAGCAGCGGCGAATTGAGTCTCGATGTCTTTGAGCGCGGCCAAGTCTGGCCGGTCATTGCGAAAGGAGAGGATCAGATGATAGGTCTTGTTGGATTTAGCGCGGGTGTTGAGTGCCTGCGTTGCCTCAATTTCCCTAATGGCCATATCCAGCAAGTCCGGGTCGGCGGCGGGATCTTGATCAGAGTCGCCTGCATCACAGCCAGCTAGCCATAGCGCATCAAGTTTTTCGCCCTTATCCGATGCCGCCGCGATATAGCGAACCAAACGCCCGAAATGATCGCCTGAGGTCCGATTAACACATTTGGCGATCATTCCTGTTTACATCTCCAACCCGCGCCCTTGGCCGCGCTTCGGCGGTTCGGGCGTGATGCCAAGCGCGACTTGCTGTAAGCCAATATACGCCTTTTCGGCGATCCGCATATTGGCGCGGCGCGCATCGATAATCTTTTTGTCAATCAGATCGAGCCGACCTTTATCGAGATTCAGCAACCGGGTGGAGTGTGACCTGAAGAATTGGCGAGCCTCATCGAGGGGAAGGTGATTTGCGCGGTTCTTTGGGCGGGAATGACTTTGATCAACGGCCTTATAAGCGGCAGGATCGGCAATAACAGCGGTCAACTGTTCAGCAATGGCAATGTCAGCCAGCGCTGCGGTTATGCTGGGTTTCATGGTTGCAGTATTCGCATAATGGTGTAGCTCAAAGGCGAGGATTGTCTTTTCGGCTATAAGAATATCGCTGAGGCTCGCGCTATTTTTAATGGCCTGCAACTGAACGATTTGTTGTTGTCTGCTTGCGGTAAGCTCCTCACTAACAGATGACGACTTAAATTCTGATCTGATAACAAATTCTGCTGTCAGGGCTGCCGCTAGTCTACTGGTTCGATCTGCCATGATCGAGACTGGCTTCCGCATGGCTAAGGCCGAGCCCTTTGGCTTCAACCCAGCTCTCACCCATACCCATTTTCAGCGCGTCTAACACGCTTGCGGGCATTGAGATATTGCGCATCAACTGGTCAACCTGCATGTCATCATCAGCTGCAATGGCACTAATCAACGCCATAGCAATTTTCATGTTTGGCGAGATTTCCTCAAAGGTCGGCTCCGTATAGGATTTGGTTTGTTGGGTAGCTGTCATATTATCCCCCATTTATCCATTCCTTTTCATCTTAGTTCATCTCAGTTTATCGAAGCCGAAATCATTCTACCGGCTTTCAAACAGTCTGACAAATTAGAGGATTGGCATATTAACTTTGGCAGGAGTCATATTTTGGTGATCTTGTTTTTCAATTCACCCTGTCTTGTTCTTATCTCGTTCAGCAATCTTATCGCCGCCTCGCGGTCAAGCGCGTCTTCGTCAATCCCCAGCTTTAGCAAATTACCGAGGCGCGCAAGGCGCGATCAATAACAACTGATATGGCGCATTGCTTTGCCAAAAATAGCAATTACCCCTATCCTCGCCAGATGTGACAAGGCATAGTATTTTGTGATGAAATGGCGCGGTGCTTTGTGGGTGCGCGCCACAGATGGCAAGGCCGGATTCGGCAAAATGGAGGCAAGGCGTTCGTGGCAATATTTGGGCAAGGACAAAGCCAGATTGACTACAGGCTCCTTGCCAAAGGGCTGATTGCGCCAGTGCAGCATGCTGGCCGCGTGATCATGGAAATCTATCAAAGCGATCCATCACTTGAAATCAAGGCCGATGGCAGCCCTGTGACCAGGGCCGATCATGCTGCCGAAGCGATCCTGCTTCCCGAAATTGCCACTTTGGCACCGTCAATCCAGATTATTTCCGAAGAAAATGCCACCAGCCACAGCCTTGCGCCAAGCCAAGATTTTTTTCTTGTTGATCCGCTTGATGGCACAAAGGAATTCATCAAGGCGCGTGGCGATGGCGCCTTTACCGTCAATATCGGGCTTATCAAAAATGGCCAGCCGGTGATGGGCATTGTCTTTGCGCCAGCGCTTGACCGGCTTTTTTTTGGCAGTCTTGGCAATGGCGCGTTTGAAATTTCGGGCGGTATCTGCCGTCAAATTCGCGTTCGCATGCCACCCGCCGATGGCCCCGTCGCCGTCGCCAGCGCATCGCATCGTGACGCGCAAACCAATCTATGGCTGGAAAAGCGGGGGATCACCAATACCGTCGCTATTGGCTCATCGTTAAAATTCTGTCTCATTGCCGCTGGCGAGGCTGATCTATATCCGCGATACGGCCCAACGATGGAATGGGATACGGCCGCCGGTGATGCGGTTTTGCGTGCCGCCGGAGGGCGCGTCACGGCCGAAGACGGCCAGCCCTTTTTCTATGGCAAGGCCGGATATCGAAATCACCCATTTTTTGCCGCTGGTGGCGCCTAACCGCCGCCGCTTGGGGTGTCTTGCCGCCCGTCAAAAAGGCCCATCAACGCGGCGGGATCAAAACTATTCAGAGGTCAGGCGCTTTGTCGAAACCGCTATTTTCGCCTGCTTTCGGCCTTGGTTTTAACAAGGCTCTGGCGTAATGTTTTTGGCGTAATAGGCAAGTCGTCATGCGGCATGATATTGGGTGAAATAAAAGATTTTTAAAAGAAAGATTAAATTATGATTATTGATTGTCATGGCCATTACACAACAACGCCGCCGCAGGTCGAAACCTACCGCAACGAACAGCGCGCATTGCTGGCAAATGACCCAAATCATCTTTTTGAAAAGGGCAATATAACCATTTCGGATGATGAGATCCGTGACACAATTGCCAGTAACCAGCTTAAAATGCAGCAGGATCGGGGCACTGATCTGACCATCTTTTCACCGCGGGCAAGCTGGATGGGGCATGATCTTGGCAATGCCAGCACGTCACAAGCCTGGACCGAGCTTTGTAATGATCTGATCCGGCGTGTTTGTGACTTGTTTCCAGATAATTTTGTGCCGGTTTGTCAATTGCCGCAAAGCCCCGAGACATCGCTCGAGACCAGCATTGCCGAATTGTCGCGTTGTGTCGAACAGATGGGCTTCATCGGCTGTAATCTAAACCCCGATCCATCGGGCGGTTCGTGGAAAGATCCGCGTCTTGGTGATCGCTATTGGTATCCACTATATGAAAAAATGGTCGAGCTGGATGTGCCGGCGATGATCCATGTATCGGGGGCGTGTCATCATTCGCTCGATACCACCACAAGCTATTATCTTGGCGGTGATACAACCGCCTTTACGCATCTTTTATTTTCAGATGTCTTTACCGATTTCCCCGAATTGAAACTGATCATTCCGCATGGCGGCGGGGCGGTTCCTTATCATTGGGGGCGGTTCCGGGGCATTGCGCAGGATCGTGGGCTTGGCGATCTGGATGCGCGGGTGCTTGGCAATATATATTTTGATACATGCGTTTATCACCAGCGCGGCATTGATTTGCTGCTTGATGTCATCCCGACAAAAAACATTCTTTTTGCTTCGGAAATGATTGGTGCGGTTCGCGGGATCGACCCTCGAACCGATCATCATTATGATGATACCAAGCGCTATATCGATGCGAATATAGCGCTTGATGCCGAAGCCAAAGCGGCAATTTTCGAGGGCAATGCCCGCCGCGTCTTCAGCCGGTTGAAAATCTGATTTGTGGCCTGGTGATATGCGTTGGCGCATGCGCCGGTGCCTATTTCGGCGCGGTTTTGATCAGGCGGAGAAATAATGCGATTCAAGCTGGCGGCAAATTTTATGATAGATCGGAAGATGCATTTCTTGGATGCTGGCAACGTCGTTAGATGGCACATCGATCAGCACATCACATAGCGGTGCTAGCCTGCCGCCGCCAGCACCGGTAAGGCCGATCACCTTCATGTTTTTGGCGCGGGCGGTCTTTGCGGCCAGCAGGATATTTTCAGAATTTCCCGATGTTGATATGGCAAGCAAAACATCATTGGCTTTGCCCATTGCCCATATTTGCTGGGCAAAAATCAAATCACCATCAAGGTCATTGGCAATCGCGGTAATCAGGGATGAATGGCTGACAAGTGACAGGGCTGGCAATCCATATTGAAGCTTTTCACCAAGACGCGCCGCATCATCACCACAAATGGCCGTCAATCGGTCGCGATCATGCGCTGATAATGCCCGCGGCAGGCAAAACCCCTTCATCAATTCGCCAACGATATGTTCACAATCGGCCGCGCTGCCGCCATTGCCACAAATCAGCAAACTGCCGCTAGCATCATAGCTGGCAATCAGCAGCTTAATCGCCGCGGCGATTTTGGCCGTCTGGTTCTGATCGCTATTTTGGTCTTGCGGCTGCATCCAGCGCTCCTTCACATAGAGGCATCATCATGCCCGATCTGGCCATTATTGAGGGGCTGAACAAAAAGCACAAATGATAAAATCACCGTCAAAGGGCGTAATTATCGATCAATCGCGTTTTACCAAGCCAGATGGCGGCAAAAATCCGGCAGTTTGGCGCCTGTGACTCTGCGGGCTCCAGACTGTCCGAATGGCGTAAATCAAAATAGTCAATCTTGCCAAAGCCAGCCTTGGTCAGCCTTGTTTTGGCATTTGCCAAGGCCGCATCAACTGGCATGCCTTTGGTAATCTGGATAGCGGTTTCCTGCATTTCGGCATAAAGCCGTGGCGCCAGTTTGCGGTCGGCCACGCTTAGATAATGATTGCGCGACGATAATGCCAAACCATCTGTTTCCCGAATTGTTGGCTGCGCCAGAATGGTGATGTTCAGATCAAGATCGCGAACCATTTGCCGGATCACCGCAAGCTGTTGGTAATCCTTTTCGCCGAAAATCGCGAAATTGGCAGGGATATGGGTGAATAGTTTCAAAACAACTGTGGCAACGCCGGTAAAAAAATGCGGCCTTGTCTGGCCTTCCATCGCCAGCGCAACACCGGCTGGAACAATGCTGGTGGCATGGCCATCATCATACATATTGGCAGGTGCATAAATGGCATCACAGCCGCCCGATGCAATGATTGCCGCGCAATCAGCGTCAAGCGTGCGGGGATAGTGATCAAAATCCTCGCCAGCGCCAAATTGCGTTGGGTTCACATAGATGCTGACAATGACGCGCGAGGCGGTTTTGCGCGCCGCAGCAATCAGCGCAAGATGGCCTTGGTGAATATTTCCCATTGTCGGCACAAGACAAACCGTTTCACCGGCGCCTTGCCAGGCAATTGTGGCGGCGGTAACTTCGGCTTTGCTATGTAGAATCTTCATCGATATGCCCTGCCTGAGGTCAGGTCTTTTTCGGCCAGAAAAGATGATCCCTCGTTGGAAAACTGCCATCAATAACCGCGGCGCGATAGCCAGCCGCAGCGGCGCCAATATCATCTTGAAGATTGGCAAATTTACGAACGAATTTCGGGGTAAAGGCGTCATATAGACCAAGCACATCTTCGGTCACAAGAATTTGCCCATCACAAACAGCCGAGGCACCAATACCGATTGTTGGCACGGCGCAAGATTGGGCAATTGATGCGGCAACCGGTTCAATCACGCCTTCCATGACAATGCCAAAAACGCCAGCCGCAACCAGGGCATCAGCATCGGCATGAAGCTGGGCTGATTCTTCATCGCTTCGTCCGGTGATGCGAAAAGCGGCCCCAGCAACAGCATGCTGCGGCAATAGCCCGATATGGCCAAGCACCGGAATACCTGAATCAACAAGGCATTTGACATGGGGGGCAAGATCACTGCCGCCTTCAAGCTTGACCGCATCAGCGCCGGTTTTGGCCATAATCTCGGCGGCGCTAGCCAAGGCCTGCGCCGGACTATTTTCATAGCTGCCAGCAGGAAGATCAATCACCACAAGCGCCGATTGCCGCCGCCGCATAACCGCCTGACCATGCCTAATCATCATATCAAGATCGGCATTTTGCGTTGTGTCCATGCCATAGATGACCATCGCCACGGAATCGCCAACAAGCAGGAGGTCACAATGCGGGTCAAGCGCATGCGCCATCGGTGCGCTATATGCGGTTAGGCACACAATTTTGCGTTGGCCTTTGAGGGCAATAAAGTCACTGATTTCAGGTTTCACAGACATGTCGGTCAGTCTCGTTGCAGGCAGTATGCATAGCGTTGTCACTAAAGCGCCCAAGGGAAACAGATTATCGGGGCAAGCCCAAAGCCAAATAACGCCAAATCATTAGCATATATTCCTATAGTGGGCGATAGGTTTTTCAGCGATGTTGCGATGGCTAGCGCCTTGACCTGTGATTTGTCGATGCTAGCATATGGTTCCAGCATCCGGCTTTGTGATGCGATCTGATCTGCGCCTTTTTCCGGCGTGCGTTTAGTTTTTTTTGAGGATGACGATGACCCGACCAACAATCATCATGGCGGCACCGAACGGCGCGCGCAAAGTAAAAACTGACCATCCGGCCGTTCCGGTCACGATTGCGGAAACGATCGCCACAGCCAAGGAATGTCACGCGGCTGGTGCAAGTATCCTTCATGCGCATGTTCGGGATGATGATGGCAAACATCTTCTTGACGCGGTTCGGTATCGGCAACTGCTTGATGGGTTGCGGCAGGAAGTGCCGGAAATGCTTGTGCAGATCACCACTGAGGCTGTTGGTATTTACACGCCTGACCAACAGGCCGATTTGGTGTTTGCCCTAAAGCCTGATTTTGTGTCAGTCGGCTTTCGTGAAATGATTGGTGATAATGGCGAGGCCGCTCGCGCCCTTGCCAAGCATTTCTATCACCAAAGCCTTGCTGAACAGATAAATATTCAACATATCCTTTATGATCTTGATGATTTGCAGCGGTTCCGCGTGGCGATGGCTGATGGTATTCTGCCAGATGCGCGGCCTCATCTGCTTTTGGTTCTTGGCCGCTATAGCGGTAATTTCCAGTCTGACCCTGCCGAAATGAAACCATTTATCGCTGATGGGCTGAACGATATGGCAAGCTGGTCAATCTGCGCTTTTGGGCATCGTGAATTTGACGTTATGACCGATGCGATTGCCAGTGGCGGCCATTGCCGGGTTGGCTTTGAAAATAACCTCTATCTAAAAGATGGGAGTTTGGCGCCAAATAATGCTGCCCTAATCCGCCAGCTGGCTGAAACGTGTCAGCCGGCCACGCGGGAGGAAACATTGGCACTTTTCGCGCTGTAGCCGTTATTCGGCGGCCTGCTGTTCCCAAAATTCCATTGGCGGGCAGGCACACATTAGCGCCCGATCACCAAGGGCATTATTGACGCGGTTTACCGGCGGCCAATATTTGTTTTCCTGGTGATTGCCATCAGGGTTACCAGCCTGCTTGCGGCTATAGGGGTGCGTCCAGTCATCATCCATGATGTCATCGGCGGTATGTGGTGCATTGACCAATGGATTATCGTCTCTTGGCCATATGCCATCAGCAACCGATTGGATTTCAGCGGCAATCGCAATCATGGCATCACAAAACCGGTCAATTTCGGCAAGTGATTCAGACTCGGTTGGCTCGATCATCAAAGTGCCAGCAACCGGAAATGACATGGTTGGCGCGTGAAAGCCGTAATCAATCAGCCGTTTGGCAATATCTTCATTGCTGATGCCATGCGCATCCTGAATATGCCGGATATCAATGATACATTCATGCGCAACACGCCCATTCCGGCCGGTGTAAAGCAGCGGATAGGAACCGGCCAGCCGCTGGGCAATGTAATTGGCTGACAAGATTGCTGCCGCAGTGGCAGCGCCAAGCCCATCTGGCCCCATCATGCGAATATAGGCATAGGTGATGGGAAGAATGCCAGCTGATCCAAATGGCGCGGCGCTAACAGCGCCAATGCCGTCAAGCGGTGATCCGGGCAGAAATGGCGCCAGATGCGCGGCAACACCGATTGGGCCAACGCCCGGGCCGCCGCCGCCATGCGGGATACAAAAGGTTTTATGCAGATTGAGATGGCTGACATCGGCACCAAATTCAGGCGGGGCGCAATGGCCAACAAGCGCATTCAAATTGGCGCCATCGACATAGACCTGCCCACCTGCCTTGTGCACAATTTCACAAAGATATGCAATGGCTTCTTCAAACACACCATGCGTTGATGGATAGGTAACCATCAAGGCAGCAAGATTTGTTTCATATTGGGCGCACTTGGCGCGCAAATCATCAAGATCGACATCACCATTTGCATCACATTTGACCACAACGACTTTCATACCGGCCATTGCCGCCGATGCCGGATTGGTGCCATGCGCCGATGATGGGATTAAACAAATATTACGGTCATAATCGCCGCGTGATTGATGATAGCGTGAAATCGCCAGCAATCCGGCAAATTCGCCTTGCGCGCCTGCATTTGGCTGCAATGACATTGCGGCATAGCCAGTGCATTGGCACAGCATCTCTTCAAGCCGCGAAATCATCTCACGATAGCCACTGGTTTGGTCATCAGGCGCATAGGGATGAATATTGGCAAATTCGGGCCATGTGATTGGCATCATTTCGGCTGTTGCATTCAATTTCATCGTACAGGATCCAAGCGGAATCATACAGCGGTCAAGCGCAAGGTCACGATCGGCAAGCCGGCGCATATAGCGCAGCAATTCAGTTTCCGAGCGGTATTGATGAAACACATGATGCGTTAAAAACGGGCTGCTTCGGACAAGTTGTGATGGAATGCTGTCAATGTGATCATCACTTAAACCACCGCCAAGCGCGGTAATGATGGCGGCAAGGGCGACATCATCAATGGTTTCATCAAAGCTGGCCGCAACTGCATTATCCAATTGCCGAAGGTTAAAGCCAGCCGCCACCGCCGCCGCCATTAGCGCGTCACGATCATCGGCCGCTTCGATCACGACCGTGTCGAAAAATGTTTGATGCCGAATCGTGCGGCCAGCCGCCATCATTGCGGCGGCGAAACGACGTGCTTGCCGGTTGCTATGGGCAGCGATGTTTTGCAGCCCTTCTGGCCCATGCCAAACCGCATAAAAGCTTGCCATAATGGCCAATAGGGCCTGTGCAGTGCAGATATTGGATGTGGCTTTTTCGCGGCGGATATGCTGTTCGCGGGTTTGCAATGCCAGCCGGTAAGCGGGGCGGCCGTTGGAATCACGCGACACCCCGACCAACCGTCCGGGGATTGACCGTTGCAAGGCTTGGCTGCAAGCAAAATAAGCCGCATGTGGCCCGCCAAAGCTGAATGGCACACCAAATCTTTGCGCGCTGCCAACCACAATATCGGCGCCCATTTCGCCCGGCGGTGTGAGCAGGGTCAGCGCCAAAAGATCAGCACAAACAACCGCCAAGCCGCCGCCATCATGAATGGTGGCAATCTCGCCAGATAGGTCACGAATGGCGCCGCAGCTGCCCGGATAACTAAGCAGCCCGCCAAAGCAATTATCGGGCAATGATGCGCCAATGGGCTGGACATCAATGATGATGCCAAGCGGTTCGGCACGGGTTTTCAAAATGGCAATGGTTTGCGGATGCGTATCTGGATCAACGACAAAGCGATTGCCTTTGGGTTTATGCATACGGCTTGCCAGCGCCATGCCTTCGGCAGCGGCGGTGGCTTCATCAAGAAGCGAACCATTGGCTATATCCATTCCGGTTAGGTCGATGATCATCGTTTGGAAATTCAAAATCGCCTCAAGCCGCCCTTGGGAAATTTCCGGCTGATAGGGGGTATAGGCGGTGTACCAAGCCGGATTTTCCAAAATATTGCGCTGAATCACCGGCGGAGTATGACAATTATAATAGCCCATCCCGATGAGTGATGTTTTGACCTGATTTTTGGCGGCAAAGCCCCTTAATTCAGCCAATGCTTCATGTTCCAAAAGCGCGGGTGCCAATGCCATTTTGCTTTGGCGCCGAATATTTTCGGGAATCACCGAATCCAGTAAGGCCGCCATCGAGGCGGCGTCAACCGCATCAAGCATTTTGTCGATATCGGTGTCATTAATGCCGATATGACGGCTGGCAAAGGCGGCTTGCGGCAAAGGAAGTGATAACATAATGCGTCCTTTCAAAAATAACGACCCGTTTCGGGCAAGAACGGCAAAGGTCGGTCAGGCCAGATTGCCGTAAAATTATGGAGGGATGCCGGTTAGCCAATCATGGCATTATAGGCGGCTTCATCCATCAGTGACTCAAGGTCGCCAGCATCATTGATTTTGATTTTGAAAAGCCAATTGGCCATTGCGCTTTCCGGCGTGATCGCGGTCAGATCGTCAAGAAGCGCATTATTGACCTCGATGATTTCACCACCGGCAGGGCTGTAGATATCTGATGCCGCCTTGACCGATTCAAATACTGCCACTGCATCGCCTTTATTAACAGCCAGCCCAATATCGGGCAGTTCAACAAAAACGATATCGCCAAGCTGTTCAACCGCATGCGGTGAAATGCCAACCGCGCAAATATCGGCATCAAGGTTGGCCCATTCGTGATCTTCAGAAAATTTAAGCATGGTTGTCTCCTTATGGCTTGAATATGTCTAACCGCGAAAATAGCGATGTGGGACGAGTGGCAAATTCACCACGGTAATGGGGGTTTCACCGCCTCTTGTGGCGGCGGCAAGGATGGTGCCGTCATGGGCAAGATGAGTGTCAACAAACCCAAGCGCGGCAGGGCGATCAAGGCTTGGCGCAAAGCCGCCCGATGTGATGATGCCAATGTCAACGCCATCATGAAGAAGGTTTGTACCATCGCGAACCGGACGTGCGCCGCTGGCCAATAAACCGACAAGCCGTCTTTTCGGGCCATTGGCAAATTCATCAAGAATGATATTGGCGCCGGGGAAATCAGCCGCCTCACGTCGCTTTTTTGAAAGGGCAAACCTTAGCCCCGCCATTGTCGGGGTAATGGTTTCGTCAAGCTCATGCCCCCACAGCGGCAGGCCTGCTTCAAGGCGCAATGTATCGCGGGCGCCAAGACCGGCAAGCGTGACAGTGCCTGTTGCCAATAGGGCTTCAGCTATATCAACGGCTGATTTGGCGGGCATGGAAATTTCAAACCCGTCTTCACCAGTATAGCCAGACCGTGTTATCACAAGCGGAATGGCGCCAAGCGTGAAATGGCGGATATCCATGAAGCGGAACCCGTCAAGATCAAGACCAAGACTGGATAGAACCCGAGCCGCATTGGGGCCTTGAAGGGCCAAAAGCGCTTTGTCATGATGCACATCCATCTTGGTGGTATCGTCAAGATTCTGGTGAAGATGATTAATGTCATGCGTGGCGCGACCGGCATTAACAACAAGATGCAGCCTGCCATCAAGCCGCGCCACCATCAAATCATCAAGAACACCACCAGCGTCATTCAACAGCATTGAATAGCGAACGCGCCCTTCGGTGACTGCGCCAATATCGGTTGGAGTTAGACGTTCAAAAAAGGCATCGGCGCCGCGGCCGGATAATTCGACCTGCACCATATGCGATACATCAAATAATCCAGCGCCATCGCGCGTTGCCAAATGTTCGGCCTTGATACCAGCCGCATATTGAACGGGCATATCCCACCCGGCAAAAGGCACTATGCGGGCGCCATTGGCAATGTGAAAATCGTAAAGTGGGGTTCGTTGTGTTTCCACTGTTCTAATCCTTTGGTCACGCGTCAAAAGTGAATACCAGTCAATGGTATTCGCCCCGTCTGTCGCGGAACCTGAGAGATTAGCTGTTTCCAATCACGGACTATAGTGACCTGATTGGCCGATCATTTGAACCTTTTGCCGATTCTGGCTGGTTCATTAGATCACCAGTTTTCCCCTTCGGTGGACACTGCCGTGTCACTTTCCAGAGTGCTCACATGAAAGAGTACATTTACCTGAGAGTTTCTGGGGGTTTGCTCCTTCGGTGTTGCTGCTACCGCCCATTTGGTGGCCAACAATCTCTCCCCCCTCATGTATCGAGCAGAAAAACGCTAACGCAATTTAGATTATGGGGCAAGAGTGCAGCAAATTTCGAAGGGATAAATCCAAAAGGTTTGAAAAACAGCCTTGAGAAAGCTCTTACCTATGCTCATATAACAGAAGGTCTGGAAATGCCCTTGATGTGCCTGTGTTTTGTGCCTGTGTTTTGTTCTGTTAGAAAAGTGAAGCTTTGATATGCCTGATTCCTGTCCAATTTGGAGCTTGCGTGACCTTTATGACGGGGTTGATTCCCCCGCATTGCAAACCGATATTGCTGCCTGCCGTAAGGACGCGTTGGCGCTTGCGGCTGATTGGCAGGGTAAGATTGCCACTATGTCAGGGGCCGAGCTTGCCACTGTCATCACCGCCTATGAGACGATTCTCGAACAGCTAGGCAAGGTGCAAAGCCACGCACAATTGCTATTTGCGGCAAACACAAATGATCCGGCAATTGCCAAGCATCACCAATCGGTGCGCGAAGCCGGATCAGAAATTGGCGCGGCGCTTTTATTTGTTGAGCTTGAGCTTGCGCGCCTTGATCAAGATCATATTGATGGTTTGCTTGACGATGCCGGTTTGGCACGTTTTGCGCCGTGGTTACGGCGGGTGCGGGCAATGGCGCCCTACCAATTGTCTGACGAGATTGAAAAAATGATTGCCGAACGCGCGCCAACGGGTGCCGGGGCATGGGTGCGGTTATTTGATGAAACAACAACGGCAATGCGCTTTGCCTTTCAGGGCACTGACGTAACCGAAGCCGAAATTCTGGATGCGCTGTCCAGTACGGATGCAGCCAAACGCAAAGAGGCAGGCCAGTCACTATCAACAACCTTGAAAGATCATCAAAGATTGCTGTCGCTGGTGATCAATACCATCGCCAAGGATAAGCAGATCGAAGATGGCTGGCGCGGCTTTGCGCGGCCCGTGTCGTCGCGCAATCTGGCAAATGATGTTGATGATAATGTCGTCGATGCTTTGGTGCAGGCGGTCAATGACCGCAATGCCGATCTGTCGCATCGCTATTACAGCCTCAAAGCTGGCTGGATGGGCAAAAAGCAAATCGATTGGTGGGATCGCAATGCGCCATTGCCAGGGGATGATGACCGGCATTATGAATGGGGTGAAGCAAAACAGATTGTGCTTGATGCCTTTCATGGCTTTGATCCTGAAATGGCAAAGATTGCTTTGCCCTTTTTTGATCAGAACTGGATTGATGCCGCGCCGCGGGCGGGCAAAAGCTCGGGGGCGTTCTCGCATCCAGTCGTGCCATCAGCGCATCCCTATATTTTGATGAATTTCGCCGGAAAGTCGCGTGATGTCATGACATTGGCGCATGAAATGGGGCATGGCATCCATCAGGTGCTGGCGGCCGATCAGGGCTATTTGATGTCTGATACCCCGCTTACCCTTGCCGAAACAGCGTCGGTATTTGCCGAAATGCTGGCCTTTCGCCAGCTTGTCGATAGCCAAACAAATGCCGAGTCGCGGCGACTATTGCTGGCGGGCAAGGTCGAAGACATGCTGAATACGGTTGTTCGGCAGATTGCGTTTCATAATTTCGAAACCGAATTACATCAGGCGCGTGCCAAAGCCGAGCTGACGGCCGATGAAATTTCTGATATCTGGATGGAAACCCAACGTGCTGCCCTCGGGCCAGCGATTAAAACTGGCGATGATTATCGGCCGATCTGGGGCTATGTGCCGCATTTCATCCATACGCCATTTTATGTTTACGCCTATGCTTTTGGCGATTGTCTGGTCAATGCGCTTTGGCAGAAATATCAATTGGCGCAGGCCAGCAAAACCGACCATCTTTTTATCCAGAATTATAAAAACCTGCTAAAGGCTGGCGGCACCGAACGTTATGATGTGGCATTGCAACATTTTGACCTTGATGCCAGTAAGCCTGCTTTCTGGTCACTTGGGCTGGATATGATTAGTGGCATGATTGACGAGTTGGAAGGACTAAAATAATGGCAATGAGCGGTGATCATGATGCGGCCAGCGACCGGCAGTTTGGCGGCCGTATCCGCCGTTATGCGAAAGTAACCTCGACGATGGGCGGTCTTGCGGCGCGGGTTGCAGGCGAACGCTATCTTGGCTGGGAAATTGATCGCGGCAAACATGCGGCGGATTTGCGGCAGGCGCTTGGCGGGCTAAAAGGTCCGATCATGAAAGTGGCGCAAATTCTATCAACCATCCCCGATGCGCTGCCGCCTGAATATGCCGAAGAGTTGGCCGGTTTGCAGGCCGATGCACCATCAATGGGCTGGCTGTTTACCAAACGCCGCATGTCGGCCGAGCTTGGCGCTGATTGGCAGCAGAAATTTAACAGCTTTAGCCGTGATGCGGTATCGGCGGCATCGCTTGGACAGGTTCATCAGGCGATGGGGCTGGATAACGCGCCATTGGCGGTAAAATTACAATATCCCGATATGCACTCGGCCATTGAAGCCGACCTAAAACAGCTGAAATTGCTGTTTCAGCTCTATGAGCGTTATGATTCGGCGATTTCGACATCGGATATCTATGACGAATTATCCGAGCGGCTTTTGGAAGAGCTTGATTACCGGCGCGAAGCCATGAATATGCAGCTTTATCAGCATATGCTTGCTGATGAGAAAAAAGTGCAGGTACCAAGCCATATCCCCGAATTATCAACGAACCGGCTTTTGACCATGAACTGGCTTGAAGGCCAGCGGTTGATGGCTTTTCTTGAGACCAATCCCGATCAGGCCACGCGAAATGAAATTGCGAAAACCATGTTTCGGGTCTGGTATGTGCCATTCTATTATTATGGCGTTATTCATGGTGATCCGCATCTTGGTAATTATTCAATCGCCAAGGATAACAGCATCAATCTTATGGATTTCGGGTCAATCCGCCTATTCCGGCCGCAATTTGTCGCTGGTGTGATCGAGCTATATAAGGCGCTTCGCGATAATAACCGTGATCAGGCAGTCGATGCATATGAGCGCTGGGGGTTTGTCGGGCTTGATAATGAAGCGATTGATGTTTTGAATATGTGGGCCGAATTTATTTATGCGCCGCTTCTTGAAGATCGGGTTCGCCCAATCCAGCAAATGCGTGGTGGCAAGGCGGGACGTGATCTGGCTGGCAAGGTTCATACTGAATTGAAACGCATTGGCGGGATCAAACCGCCGCGTGAATTTGTGCTGACCGATCGGGCGGCTGTTGGGCTTGGATCAGTCTTCATGCATCTTGGTGCCGAAGTGAATTGGCATGAATTATTCCATGAGCTGATTGATGATTTCTCGGTTGATGCCTTGGCCGAACGGCAAAGACAGGCTGCCAGCAAAGTCGGGCTTCCCGACAATCTGATTGCGCCATATACCGCCTAGATCAGGCAAAAGATAAAACCGACTGACCTAGAACAGATCAAAAAAAGGCAGCCCGTCAAATCAGGGCTGCCTTTTTGTTAGGCGGTTATGGTAACGGGTCAATGCCCCGAAATAACAACCAAAAGCTGGTCAAGTGACGCCTTGGCATCACCGTAGAACATGCGGGTGTTCTCTTTGAAAAACAGCGGATTTTCAATGCCTGAATATCCGGTGCCTTGGCCGCGCTTTGACACGAAAACCTGTTTTGCTTTCCAGCATTCCAGAACAGGCATGCCGGCAATTGGGCTGTTCGGGTCGTCTTGTGCTGCTGGATTCACGATATCATTAGAGCCAATCACAATGGCAACATCAGTGCTTGGAAAATCATCATTGATTTCATCCATCTCGAGGACGATGTCATAGGGTACTTTGGCTTCGGCAAGAAGCACGTTCATATGCCCGGGAAGCCGACCAGCAACGGGATGGATTGCAAAGCGCACAGTTTTGCCTTTCGCCCGAAGCCGTCGGGTAAGTTCTGCAACATTTTGTTGAGCCTGTGCCACCGCCATGCCGTAACCCGGGATGATGACAATGCTTTCGGCATCTTCGAGCGCTGCGGCGACACCATCGGCATCAATCGCAATCTGCTCGCCTTCAACTTCCATCTGCGGGCCAGCCGTGCCGCCAAACCCGCCAAGGATGACACTGACGAACGATCGATTCATGGCCTTACACATGATGTAGGACAGGATCGCGCCTGACGAGCCAACAAGCGCGCCGACAACGATCAGCAGATCATTGCCAAGGCTAAAGCCAATTGCTGCCGCTGCCCAACCCGAATACGAGTTCAGCATCGATACAACCACCGGCATATCAGCGCCGCCAATACCCATGATTAAGTGATAGCCGATGAAAAGGGCGAGGATCGTCAGAATAACCAGCGGCAGTAACGCGCCGCTTGTAAGATACCAGACAAGGCAGGCTAATGATGATATCGCCGCCGTGGCATTCAATAGATGCCCGCCAGGAAGTTTGGTCGCGGCTGATGTAACTTTTCCAGATAGCTTGCCATAAGCAATCACCGAGCCGGTAAAGGTTACCGCCCCAATCCAGATGCCAAGCGAAGCTTCAACACGCAAAATATTAATCTCGGCGCCAGATTTCTTTGCCAGCAATGCGGCAAACCCTTCAAGCGCTTTTTTTGCCGTGTCATCCATCGTTAGGACGTTGGCAAGTTCAAAATGCGCGTTAAACCCGACAAAGACTGCAGCCAGACCAACCAGTGCATGCATACCAGCAACTAGTTCCGGCATCTGGGTCATTTCAACTTTTGACGCAAGTTGATAGCCAATAAGCCCGCCAATCGCGATCAGTATAGCCGTCAGTTGCCATAGGCCAGCCCCCGGGCCGATGACGGTCGCCAGGACTGCCAGCCCCATACCAACAATGCCATACCAAACGGCGCGCTTTGCGCTTTCCTGACCTGATAGCCCGCCAAGCGACAGAATGAACAAAATAGCAGCGACAACATAAACAGCTGTGGTGAAACCTAGATCCATCGTTCTGGTCTCCTTAAGATTTCTGGAACATGGCAAGCATGCGACGTGTTACGAGGAAGCCACCGAAAATATTAATTCCAGCAAAGAATACCGAAATTCCTGCAAGCACGGTCACTAGAAGGCTGCTTGAGCCGATCTGCAGAATAGCTCCAAGAATAATGATTGATGAAATCGCATTGGTGACAGCCATCAACGGTGTGTGCAGTGAATGACTGACGTTCCAGATCACTTGGAACCCAACAAAGACCGATAAGACAAAGACAATGAAATGCTGCATGAAGCTGGCGGGTGCATAAGACCCAACCGCCAGCAAAGCTGCGCCACCAATGGTCAAAAGCAAAATCTGATTTTTGGTCGTTTGCTTGAACGCCGCAACTTCATCGGCGCGGATTTCTTCGGCAGTGCGCTCGGGTACTTTTTCCTTTGGCTTTGCGGCTATTGCCTGAACCTTGGGTGCAGGTGGCGGGAAAGTGACCGATCCACCAAATGTGACGGTTGCACCGCGGATCACATCATCTTCCATATTATGAACAGTCTGACCGTTTTTATCGGGTGTCAAATCTGCGATCATATGGCGAATATTTGTTGCATAAAGAGTCGAGGATTGTGCTGCCATACGGCTTGGAAAATCGGTGTAACCAACGATTGTTACGCCGTTCTCAGTGATGATTTTTTCATTGGGAACGGTAAGGTCGCAGTTGCCGCCACGCTCGGCTGCCAGATCGACAATAACCGAGCCGGGCTTCATGTCAGCGACCATGTCAGCAAGCCATAGCTTTGGTGCGTCTCTGCCCGGGATCAGCGCGGTCGTGATAACAATATCAATTTCGGGCGCTAACTCACGAAACTTTTCCAACTGCTTTTCGCGAAACTCAGGGCTTGATGGGGCTGCATAGCCGCCGGTTGTCGCGCCATCCTGCTGCGCTTCTTCAAAATCAAGATAGACAAATTCGGCGCCCATTGATTCGATTTGTTCAGCAACTTCGGGCCGCACATCAAACGCAAGGGTGATCGCGCCAAGCGAAGTCGCTGTGCCGATCGCGGCCAAGCCAGCCACGCCAGCACCAACAATTAAAACCTTGGCAGGCGGCACTTTACCAGCGGCGGTGATTTGACCAGTGAAAAAACGGCCAAAATTGTTGCCAGCTTCGATTACCGAGCGGTATCCAGCAATGTTTGCCATTGACGATAACGCATCCATTTTCTGCGCGCGGCTGATTCTGGGAACCATATCCATGGCGATGACATTGGCATCTTGTTTCGCAATCAGCGCCATTTGGTCTGTATTTTGTGCCGGATAAAAGAATGATATTAATAGCTTGCCCTTTTTCAGGAACTTGACTTCAGCTGTCTCTGGCGGCCGAACTTTGCTAATGATATCTGCTGCTTGCCACAATTCTTCAGCCGTTTTGGCGATTTTGACACCAGCTTTTTCATAAGCAGCATCGGAAAATCCGGCATGCAGGCCAGCGCCTGACTGAATAAGGCAGTCATAACCAAGCTTTTGCAATTGTGTAGCGCTGTCAGGCGTCATGGCGACGCGTTTTTCATCAACAGCAATTTCTTTTGGTGCACCAATTATCATCTTGTCGATTCCATTATGCATATCAAACGGTATATAAGCATCCTTGTTTTGGCTGATCGGTTGAGACTATGCAAGCCAAAACCGCGGATTCTGCCAAATAGTAGGGGGGATCAAATGGCTTCAGCACATATGAAAAAACCGCCAACTGCTTGGCGGTTTTCATGTTGTAAGACCTGATCAAGCTAGCCTGATCTAATAGCCTTCGCGTTCCAAACGTTTGCGCATTAACTTGCGCACCCGACGGGTTGACTCGGCAGCCTCGCGCGCGCGGCGCTCGGATGGCTTTTCATAGGACCGGCGATTTTTCATTTCGCGGAACACACCTTCGCGCTGCATTTTCTTTTTAAGAACACGCAGTGCCTGGTCAACATTATTGTCTCTAACGGTGACGTACACGTCTTTCACATCCCTTCTAAA
>Ga0206131_10003128_pt1 | contig 19318 bp, 8 predicted proteins | sample Helgoland_Spring_FD_148636 | JGI IMG/M metagenome (GOLD analysis project Ga0206131, IMG submission 148636) | Pelagic subsurface seawater microbial communities from Kabeltonne, Helgoland, North Sea - Helgoland_Spring_Bloom_20160517_1 | ecosystem: Environmental > Aquatic > Marine > Epipelagic ...
ACAATCTTAGATGTATTCTCTCTCCAATCACCTCTTTTATTAGCAAGGTCTAGCATAGCTTTTTTCTGCAGTCTAGCATACTGCATTGGTGTATTAGCAAAAGCTAAAACAACTCTACCTAAGTTACCAGCCTGTTGTTGACTTATCTTGTCTGTTCTGGACGACTGTTGAGATTGTTCAGATATCTCCTTAAAATCTATAAAAGCTTTTTCTTTAGCCTCTACCTCAGATAGCCCTTGCTTTTTATAAGTGTTTATTCTATTTCTATAGAAAGTCGCACCACCTGAAGCTATAGCAAAACTATCAGCATATTTAGTAAATACAAAACCTTTCTTTAATATTGTATTTATTATACCTCTAGCACCTGAGTCAGCTGCTATTTCAGCCTCACTTACATTTAATTTTAGTCCATCACGTCTAGCTGTTAAGTAATCAGAGTTCATTATCTCTAAGAAATCTTTAGAATATTGCTTTACATCTACCAACCTAGCACTAGCTTTTAAAGGATTGTTATCTGTCCAGTTTATAAAGTTTATACTAGACAATGTTTGTAAAACTGCCGATCTAGTATTTAAAAACATTATAGCACCCACAGAATTATTTATATAATCTAAAGCTCTATCGCCAGCAGTGTTCTGTGAACTTCTATTTCTACCAGACTGCATTCTTTCCAAAGTACCTTCTAATGCTTTTCTATACTTCTTACCATAAGCTGCCTCTAGCTTATTCAAATTAGCTTCTGAAAATATTTCATCTTTGTTTTGTTTCCACTGCTCTAAATACTTAGCTCTTTTAACTTTACCAAGCAGTGTTCTAGCATCGCTAGTTAATGTACCACTAAGCCAATTCTTACCTGGTTCAGCCCAACCATCACCTTTAGTTGTTAATAATAGTTCATTAGCAAAAGCTTCATACGTAGGGTTATCTTTTATAACTTTATTTAGCTCAGCTAAATCAGATTTGCTTAAACCAGGAACTTCTACACCTATCTTTGTCCACATGCGAACTCTTAAAGCCTGCTCATTTGTAAAACCTGTTTCATTCTTCTTTCTTAGTTTTTTAGGTATAACACCTAATCTACTTTTCAAAGCTCTAACATCATTGACTAACGACATTTGATCTCTAATGATATTGTCCTCAGCTCTAGCGAATGGATCGAATAAGTTTTCTTTGTAGAACTTAAGGGCGTCTTCACCTTTTTTACCTTTTGGCAGAGTCTTATATAGTAGACCAGCAAAGTCTTCAGCGGTTGGTGATATAAATATATCAAATCTACCCTTACCTTTACCCATTATTTCAGCCTTAGCTGATCCAAACGTTTTTTCTGAAGCTATACCTGTTTTTTCTTGTATTATATCGTTAAATGTTTTTCCTAACTTCTTGCTAAATTTAGCTTGCTGAACTTTACTTTTAACATCTACTACACTTAGTATTTCTTTAACAGCTCTAACATTTCCTAAATGATCATCAGCAAAGTAAAAATCATTGTAACCGTCAGCCGCTTTATCTATCATCCATCTAGCTTTAGCTTGCGGAGTACCATCACCTAAACCTGTTATATTTTCTAGTGGAATATTTAATCCCATGCTATCTAAAAACTCTTTTATAGGTCCAGCAGCGTCGGCTGGTCTAGCAGTTAATACAAACATGTCTCTTTTACCTGGGCTTTCACTTATGAACTTAGCTAACTCAAACAAAGGCCCTTTAGCACCTTTCATAACTTTACTAAACTCAGAAAAATCCCACTCAGCGCCTTTAGCCTCAAGCTCACCTGCTCTTTTTGCAAACTCAGTAGCGGTTAAAGACCCTTTCTTTCCATCAGGCATTTCATACAACACGTTACTTTTAGTTGTGGCCAATGTATCGTCAAAATCAAATACTCTTATTTTTTTAACAGGAGATTTAAGGTTTCTAGCTATAGATAATGCTTTGTCTATTTTACTTAAGTTTTCTAAAGACTCCTCATTAGATACTTTTTTAGAAAATCTAAGTATTTTAGGTGTATTTTCATTATTTACTAAAGTTGCTTTTGTTATAACATCAGCTAACTTAACGTATTCATTAATTAAACCTTTAGCTTCGCTTCTAGTTACAGTGTTTGATCCTTCTAGTAAACCAGCCTCGCTTAATATAACAGATTCCATTATTTTATTCTGTTCTAATACAACATTTTTATTTTGCTCAAACTTCTTAGGTACAACTACATTGTACTCCTCGGCCTTAGTTTCGTTACCTTTGTATATATTGTTTGGATTTAAACCTACGTACTCATTTTTAGCATTTTTATACGTATTAAAGTATCTTAAGTCAGAGCTAGGAACTTTGTCCCAATCTTCTTTTTTACCAGACTCTACGGCTTTATTAAGTTGCTTCATCAACACTGGATGAGATGTTCCACCTGAGTTAGACCACTTGTTTCCCTCAGAGTCTACTAGATTTCCTTTTAAGGTGTCATTTTCATTCTTTAAAGTATACTGTATATAATTATCTTTTATCCACTTTTTATAATACTCTAATGATTGTTTAGCGTTAGGTTTTCCTTCTATAATATTCTTATATAACTGCACGCGTATATTAGCATGTTCAATAGCTTGAAAAACGTGCTCATCTGTTGTTTCTTTTTTTCTTTCTAAAGCTCCTACCTCTCTACCTATAGCTGTTGCTTGATTTCTATTAGCATTTGCATTTAAACTAGGGTTATATATATACTCTCTTAAAACAGCAAAATCCTCAGGACCTGTTTTAGCAATAGCTAATTCTGCGTCTATTTGAAGATCTACACCTTTATCATGCAGCTTTTTTAATTGTAAGTTCTTTTTCCAACTAGGACCATTTTTACCTCTAAAGGATTCTTTAAAAGCTTCTAGCTCTTTATCATTAAAACTTCTCTCATTTTTCTTAGCATCCTCTTTAACTTTAGTTAAATTTATTAACTCGTCATTAAATATAGCTTGCTCAGCCTCAGTCCGAAGCTTTTTATCAACTATTCTTCTAGGATCTGATATAATATCAAAACCTCTCTTACGCAGCGAGCTGATTTTATTACCTGACGTCCAGTTTGTTGGTCTAGCAAATCGATCAACTGGTAGAAACTTAGGAAAAGTATTTACTAGTACCTTTTGCTTAGCAACTCTATCCGTTCTAATTTTATTTAACGCTTTTTTATCTACCTTAGAGTCTAGTTTTGCTTGACCAGATTCTTTTCTTTTCTGAAACTTAGCACCAGCCTGTATTCTCTTACCTTGTTCAGGTATTAAAGTTTCTAACGCTCTATTTCTTATATGAAAATCTAACGCTGCTTTTATATGCTGAGCATCTCTATATATTGGTTTTTTATTACCTTCACCGTCGAGTTGATTAAACTCGTACTGCTTACCATCATACCCTTCTAGTGTGACGTTTTTACCCTTTATTATATCTGTATATGTTTTTAAACTACCAGTTAATTCACCTGCTTTATTGTATAATACCTTACCTATCTTTGTTTGTAATATACCAGTAGCCTTACCAGTGTCATCCTTACTTCTAGGTAATCTAGCAAAATCCGATGCTGCATTATCTATTAAAAACTGTCTAGCCCTAACAGCTCCTTCTTGATCAAGTTTTTGTAAGTTTCTTTGCTTTTCTATAAGAGCGGAGGTTGTTTTTATACCAAACATGTCCGCATAAAGCCGCGCTAATTCCTGAGGTATTTTACCAGTCTCTTTAAATCTACTAACTGATCTATCTTTAAAAGATTCTTCTACAGTACTAGATATCTTATCTTCAATGGCTTGTTTTTCACTCTTATCGGTGTCTAAAGATTTTTTAAACTCTGGAGATATATAGTTAGATTTGAATTTAGTTGTTTCTGTAGGTTTTTTAGCCAACTTATCTACAGCAACACTGGTCTTAGTAGATGTGTCTACAATTTGTTTAGCTTGCTCAGAATCTGTACTAGTTCCATCTAGTTTTTTCTCACCTATGTTTTTAGCTCTTTCTAATATTTCAGCTTGTCTTCTACCAAGAAAATTTGGACCTAGAACTGTAGTTACCTTACTTTTCTCTGCATCAAAATCTTTTAAAAATTCTTTATTCCGACCTGGAAATATACCTTGAAGTTGCTCTTTTACAGCTGTCTTGACAGACTCTATAGGTATAGAGCCTGTTGGGTTAAACTTTATAGAGTTACTTATAACTGGCCAATTAGCTTCAACTACAGCATCTATAGCTCCAAACTTTTCTTCAGGTTTAGAAGAAGGCGAGTTTATGATATCAACTAATTGCTCGTTTTCTATAAGACCTTCTTTAAATAAATCTATATATTGCTTACCTTTAGGTGATATGTCAGAGTCCCGTCTACTTATCGACTTTGAAGGCTTTTGACCCTCTACCTGAACACCTTCAGCAGCTATTGAGATATCTTTAGCAGCTTGTATACCTTTTTCCTCTCCTTTAGAGTAGCTCTTTATTAGCTCAAATAGGTTTTTACCAGTGTCAGCATTTAACTCTAATTCTGGCATACCTTTTTTACGTAGAAATGGAACAAACTTTTCCATAGCGTTGCCTACGTTTTCTTTAAACACTATACTTTTTTCTGTTATAGCATCTGATAAAACAGTTAAATACTCTTCATAGTATTTACTAGCATCTAGCTCCTTGCCTTTAGAGTCGTACCTATAATTATCGTCAATACGTTTTTGAACTAATTCTTTTTGCTTAGGTGTTAATTCATTTAAAACATCGTCAATTAGTTTTATACCTTCTTCAGTTACGTTACCAGTTTTATCTTTAAAAGAATCTCTTAAAACAAAGTGTCCAGCCTCGTGTTTATCTACAGTTATATTTCTAGTTTCTTTAACTACAGCTTCATTTACATAATATACCTTATTATTAGGATCGTAAAAGCCGTCAGTTTCTTTAACATCTTCTTTACCATCAAAAACTTCTTCATATTTTTTCTGAAAATCATCAACAGATCTAATTGATACAGACTCACCTTCTTTAGTAGCACCTAACACGTCCTCAGCTTGAGCTTTGTTTTCTTGTCTTTGTTTTAGGTAGTATTGATCTAGTTTGTCTTGTAGTTTATCGTACTTGTAACCTCCAGGATTGTAAGCTTCAAGGTCTTTTGTTAAAGACTCTAGCTCTTTTTCCTGTCCTTGATTTTTATTTTTTATCTTTTCAAGAGCCTTTACCTTACCTCCTATCTCGAAATACTCATCAATAAACTTATAAGATTCTGCTCTTTCTTTAGTACCATAGCCAGCTTTAAAGCTAATATTGTTATTTAAAATATCTTCAATAACAAATTCTCTATTCCAGAGACCGTCAAGTGATTTAGAAGAAGGGTTCGCACCCATCCTAGCGTAAATCAAAGGTAAAGGAGTATTAACTAAAGCGTTATTATCTTTATCGTTAAACTTCTCACCTTTTTTCATTTTCTGTATAAGTATTCTTACACTTTCATCTGTAGGCTTTAAAGCACTTTTATCCTCAGCATCAAATCTTTCTTTAGCTAAATTAAGCTCAGCCTCGGCTTCTAATACGTTATAGTCTTTGTTAGCAGACTCTGCTTCTTTTTTAGCTTGTTCCTCTGTTATTTGTTGCGTCTTAAGCTTAGCATCTATACCTGCCATTTTCTCAGCTCTAGCGGCATCTATTTCGTTTATAGTTTCCTCGCTTGGTTTCCTAACTGACTCAGCATCTATACCAGTTCTTTTAGCAGCTTTGTTTACGTATGCTGGGTTTAAGTTTAATAAACGCATATCCCTTTGAGCAGCAGCGTACAAACCATTCTTGTTAGCCATAGATTTAACTCCTAGTAAACCCATCTTAGCAGTCTCGCCAAGATAATGAAAAATAAATTCTTCTGGACTTTGTTCGAAGTAAGTGTTTTCACCTCTAGGTCCATAACCTTCTCCCTCTGGATTTTGTATAGCCTCTAAAGCTGTAGCAAATTCAAAAGAAAAAGCACCGGCACTGGCATTAACAAATCTACTACCAACATCTTTAAGAACGTCAGATTTAGATAATTGTGCCATTACTGGGGAAAATATTGTTTTAGAAGGTATAGCTCTTAATAAACCAGCACCTAGAGAATTACCTGCACCAAGTGAAAATCCAAATGTAGCTGTAGTCCACTCTTGCTCTCTAGTAGCTTGTTGAGATAAACCTAATGTTGATTTAGTAGCTTCTAGACCAGTAAAAACAGCGGCTTCATCTAAGCCTTTTATAACAAAGTCTCCAGCTCTTCTAAGTACTTTACTTGACTTAGCAGCTTTGGTTGCCTTAAACGCCTTGTCAACGAGCTTAAATCCTTTTTGTATCTTATTTCCTCCAGCACCTTTAAACAACATCAACTCTCCAACAAACATAGTCAAGTCAACAGTACCACCACCCACTACACTACTCATGTTTTGAGATAAGGCCTCATCTAGGTATTCATCACTTACACCACCTAACCCAGCTTTTTTAGCTTCTTTTACGAATGCTCTATTAACAGCGTACTGGAACTTAGGCATAGCTTCACCACCAGTCATGTCTATTTTCTCTAAAATAGCTTGCCCAGCACTATCTAAAAAACCTTCTTGCTCTTCACTTAATGGATCTGTGTTTGTTTGAATTGCTTTATTTAAAACAACGTACTTCTCTAAAGCAGTATTATAAGCTTTAGCTAAAGGGTGGTTACCGTTTATTTTACTTATATTATCAGGAAGTTCATTTGTCAATGCTATTTGTTGTACTCTTTCTAAATCCCCGTACACAGTTTCTTCGGATCCAAAAAAATCTTTTATAACATTTGTTATAACAGCTGGGTTTGTTTGAGAATCTCTAGTTATTTCTTCCTCGCCATTATCCTTTATGAAATCTGATATTCTATTAGATATACCTACTAAATTAGAGTACGACTTTGTTAGTTGATCTTCAATTTTACTCAACTCTGTAGTCTCTGCTATTTCACTTGCTTTTTCAGATCTTGAGTTCTCTTGTTTTTTATCTTCGTCAGATAAATCTTTATATTGTACTAAGTCACCAGTGTTTATGTCATAAAGCTCCCTAGATTCATCGTCTCTTATTTCTTGTATTTTATTTAATACACCTTGCTTATCCTTGTCGCTTACCGTACTTAAACTAGAGTAAAGTGTTTTTAGTTCTTTGTCTGAACCTTTTAATATATTACTACCTTGATCTAGTACAAATTTATTAGATTTATCTCCGTGCTTCTTTACTATAGTGTTTAAAGCATTTTTAGCTGCTCTACTTTGATCTTCAGCCTGAAGCTCAGCTATAGATACACCGTTTATTTTTTCATTTTGAGCAAAGTCATCATAAGAAAATTTACCAGTTAATACACTTTTGTATTCATTAGAAGCATCAAAGCCTTCTTTTAAATTATTTAAAACATTTGAGGGAGAGTAACTCCATATAGATGTACCCTTTTCAATTAAAGTATTTTCTATATTATCTAATTTTAACTCTTCTTCAGTCTTTGGTAAATCCGAGGAAGTATCTTCCGAGGATGATTCCGTATCTTCTGTTTCTACATATCCCGCTTGTGATGCTGTCATTGGTTGAGACCCCGCATCCGCATCCGCTGCAACGTCTTGTTGAAAATTTGGATCAAGCAAGTCACCGTCTTTTATCTTAGGCTCAGGATCTTTATCTCCTTCTATTTTTTTTAAATATTCTTTAACAGTCATATTAGATTGCTCAGCTGCTTTCTTTATCTGATCGTCAGTGTATGAAGCATCTTTGTAAGTATACATATTTTATTTTATTTTAATTGTTAAAAAATTGGTAAATCGCCAGTCTCATTAAAGTCAAATATCTTATCAACTACACTATCTATATTTTCAGAAACCTCTAAACTCTTATTACCTCTAAAATTAAACAATGTTCTAGCTAAATTTTTAACTTGAGATTTATCTGATAAATCAAACTTTTTCATTTTTTTATTTCCAGTGCTTTTATCTGTCATAGAGAATTCAAGAATCTTAGTTTCTTCGTCATAATTTCTATCAGCAACTCCACTAGTATCTGGACCACCTATATTTGTTAAGTAAGATATAGGATCTTCTAAAAGATCGTTAACAGCTCTTTCAGCAGCTTTTGCTTTAAAACCTTTTTCTTTTTTCTCTTCTTGTTTTTCAACTTTTACAGCTTTAGGTTTACCTATGTTATTAGTATATATTGGATCATTGACTTTTAAACCAGGTATATTTAAATTCTTAACATCTTCAGGTGTAGCTTTTCTTTCAGTTCCCAATGACTTCAAGTTTCTATCCATCATTTGATCTATTAAAAACTGTTCTCTTTTTTCAACTGGGCTGTTCTCGTAAGCATCAGCAGTGTCTTTATCCCACTTTAACCTACCTGTGATGAATTGTTTTTGCTGCTTTATAGGATAGGACATTATACCTTTAGCATTTGACTTTATTAAATCTTTGTAAGCAACATTGTCTTCCATAGCAGCGTTATTTACAACTTGCTCTGTATATTCAAAACCACCTACAACTCTAGTAGTTACATTTTGATATACAAAATCTTTAGTAAGTTTATTTTTATCATCAAATATATTAGACTCTTGCAGATTTTTATTTCTATCACTTTCAGCAGGTATAGGCTCGAAAAAAGAACCGTCCCATACAGATAAATCTCTGTCAAAAGATACGTTTACAAAACCATCAGATTCTTCGTAGTCATCTAGCATACCAGATTCTTTGAATTTATTGTAAATTTGACTACCAACTTTTATCCTAGAGTTTACCTTAAATCTATTTGAATTATCACCATCAGCGCTTATATCTATATTACTTTCTACGCCTGGAGATTTTTTACCATTAACAGCCATTACAGCAAGCAAGTTAGATAACTCATCACCGCTACTAGGGGCTTCGTCAGCTATTATTTGATCAATAGTTCTTTCATCAAACGATTGAGCACTACCCATTACATTGTTTATTTGATCCTTGCTGTTCAACATGTATGATTGGAAATCACTTATAGTTTTTCTATATCCCTTTCTAGCGTCTTGAGACAGATTTGTATTCATTGCTAATTCAGTTTGAGCTTTTATAGCGGCATCTCCTTTCTCAGTGAATATTTTAGAAAAAACATCTCTAACTTTAGTATCTTTTATTTCTCCTACGGCTTTAACTATATTTTTGTCTTGTTCTATTTCGGCGTTTACTAGAAACCTGTTCTTAGCTTCATCTCTTTTACGCTTTGCATCTTCAGATTTTCTTTTAGCTGTAGCATAGGCTTCTATACCTCTGTTTAGCACATCACCTACTTTAGCAACACCTTGAGCCCATATCTCAGCTGATCTATCTACTATTATTTGTGGATTTCTATAACTCATGTTTTATTTTTTTATTAATCAAAAAGACCTCCAACGGCTGCTGATGTTACATTACCACCTATTGAAGTTAACGCATTACTCCAAGCGGCAGCTTGAGCTTGGTTAGCTGAAGCTTCTTGTGCCCGTGCTTGATCTATTTGACCAGATGCCCTGTCAAGATCCATATTCACTCTGTTTTCACCAGCCTGGAACATAAATTGTTGACCTGCTGCATCAGCTGATTGAACTCTTTGACCTTCTGATATAGCGATACTCTGCAGTCTTCGTTGCTCAGACATTTTAGCGTTCATCAAGTTTTGTTCTCCTTGAGCTCTCATTTTTTCGTTATTAGCTTCTTGCTGTTCTATATTAGCAGCAACACCTTTTTTACCTTGTAGAGCCGCTTGAGCTAAAGCAGTTGCTCCACCGGCACTAGCTCCAGTAGCTCTTATAGTATCTAAAGTATTAGCTAGAGATATGTCAGCTTGTTCTATTTGTATTTCGGCTGCTTTTGTAGCTACACCTAAGTCATCAAAAGGATTTGATAATTGTCCACTCAAATCAGATGCTAGACTACTAAGGTCTTGCGTTGAAGCAAAGGGATTTGTTATATCTTGTCTTGAATTTTTTATAGACTCTAACTCAGCTTCAGCTCTCTGCTTGTCTGCCCTAGCTCTTTTACCTGCTTTCTTAGCTGCTCCTGATGCTACCGCACCGCCGATTGCTGAAAATACTGCCATATTAAAAGAATTTTACTATTTCATGAGAGTGACTAGGATCTACTTTCCATCCAAGCTCCTCATGTATATTTATTAATGATTTATTTCTACCTATAGAGAACATGTACTTTACACCGTTGCTTTTACAAACTTCTTCAGCTGCATTTATTAAAAGCGCTATAGCGTGTTTTCTGTCAGCTTCTTTGTAGTCTGGATTAGATACAACCCATTCCAATAAAGCTCCCTTAGAGTTAGTGTAATATATGAAACCTGCCACAATAGGCACGTCTTTTTCAACCATTAAACCTCCTTTACCATTGTCAGGTAAAAAATCTCTAGGTGGGTTATGCCATTCAGGCCATTGATCCCACCAAGAACATAAGGTTTCCCAGTCGCTCTCTTTTAATTTTCTAATATTTAATTGCATTTAATTTAATTGTTTAGCTACTAACAACAAAAGTAGAGTTTACAGCAAAAAGCTCTTTAGCTCCACCAGGGTTAGTACTATTATCGTTTTGTAAAGTTACGGTACAGTAGTAGCCTTTTATACCCGTCATGTCTTCTCCGAATATAATTTCTCCAGGCATTGTTTGACCTTCGCTATTATTTACTAGATTAGCATAGTATTTATTTTCTTTTCTAACAAAACCAGCATATTCTTTATTATAAGGCGGGTTATTAGATCCAAAAGTACTAACATAGTCTGGTCTATAAACAGGCTCGTTATACGTAGAGCTTGATTGTATAGGGTTTATTATGTATTCACCTTCATAATAACTACTTATTGGGTTTGTAGTATCTATTAAACTAGGTGGTAAAATCCATATAGGATTTCCACTACTATCTAGTTCATAACTATCAACACCTGTAACATCTGAAATATACTCTGAAACTTCCCAACCATTACTACCTTCGTAGTTTATGGTTTTAAAAACTTTACTTGTACTTACTTCTGGATTTACTACAAAAGTTACTTTTGAGTTATTAGACTCTCCGTAGAATTCAGCTCTATCAACATTTGTGCTGTTGTGTACATATAGTTTGTTCCAATTACCAGCCTGATTACCTATGCTATACATTCTGTTTGCTAGACTAAAAGTAAATCTAGGTTTAAACGTATAAAAAGAAGGCCAACCTAAAACAGTTTCATCAAATTGAAGAGTGCTATATTCTGAATAACCGAATCCCGGTCTTGCTGTAACCGGTGTACTTGGCTGTAATGATAAAGTATACTGTTTAGTATATACATCCCAACCACCTATTATTTTACCTGGACCAAAGCTGGAAGAGTCTACAAGACTTAGATTGTCTCTAAACCAGTCGATCATACCATAGTTTGATATTTCAGTTATACCGTCTCTAGACAACCTTAAAACAGCTCCTCTGTTCTTATCTACAAAGTATTTTCTATAACCGTATACAGCAAAGCTTTCTGGATTTGTTCCTATACCCCAGTTTCCAGCATAAGGTATTATCTGACCAATCACTAGGTTTAGTTGACTAACAGATGTACCACCTCCCTCAGCCGTATATATAGCGTCTTTGTCTATAAGAGCTCTACTTACTTTTTTCTCTGATAGTATAACCAAGTTAGAGTCTTCAGCGTAAAGTTTCTGTATACTACCATCAGCTGGATCAGTCGCTTTAGTTATTTCTTCACCTACAGAAAATTGGTTTGTTTGATTTATACCTGTTCTAGAATTATATATACCTGAATATATCATAGCATTACCTCTAACACTGCCACTAGGTTCATCTTCTACTAAGTAAGCTTTAGCACCTAAAGAAGTTGAAGTATTGTTATAACCGCCTCTAATTCTAGACTCTTCAATGGCCCAATTTAGGTCATTATCATCCTCTGGAACACTACCTGTTTGGTACCAGCCACCTAAAGATTGAGGTATACCTCTAGAACCGAACCACTTTATGTCGCTGTTTGAGTCTACACTTTTCCTTAAGGTGAATGAGTTATAGTATTTTACTTCTATTAGTGCCATAGTATATATATTACATGTTTATAAGTGTTTTACCGCTTATATGCTATCTAGGTTGTGCAGATCCTTTTACTTTTAATCCAGTTGTTTTATCCATATCACACGTCCATACTCTTAAATTTTGGTCTGCACCCTCCCAATCATATCCTGAGCCTCCATTATAACTTGCGCCTTCTGCAGCTAGAGCTAATCCTTTTGTAGTTCCGTAGTCACTATAAGGTGTTGTGTATGGAATACCGTTTGAATCTGTTCCTGACGAAAGTTTTGCAATATAAGATAAGTACCTGTCATTAGTACCCCCGCTGTAACCAGTATAAGGAGTCTGTAAAGACGCGTCCTCATAAAATTTAGTTACATACCTGTGTATACCTTCTCTAGCATATACTATTTTATTGAAAGTAAGATTTTCTTTTGCAGCGAATCGATTAGAAAATAAACTAGTATTTATCTCATAACCAAAACTAATTTCATCACCTAAATCATAATAAAAATCGCCTGTTTTTATATATGCCCCAGAAGTGTTGTAGTTGTTTTGTCCGTTATCAGAGTTGGTTCCTATAGGTGCTGCGCAGGATTGTGTGTTGTCTCCACTTCCGCCTAATCTTTGTATAATAACTCTGTATTCCCCAAATTTAGATGTCTCACTAGAATATGGGCTTTTTCCTACAGCTGCCCATTTACCATGATCCGATCTACGAGAAGGGCCACCAAAACTACCTCCGGAGGTGTTGGTATTTTCAGCAGAAGTTCTAAACCAGTTATTATAAGCAGCAGCGCCACCGCTAGCGCCATATATAATATCTGTCTGTTGCGTTATAGGATTTGGGCTTCCGCCAGGATTACTTACCGGTATTGTAGCTTCTAAACCATCTTTATTAGATATTACCGGGTTAGTTGGAGCGCTATTGTCAACTATAGTATTGAAAGACAAAACGTTACCTTCTATATCCTTTGCTAGTTCCCAATTAGAGGTAGGGGTTGGTCTATACTCTATTGCCCACGAAGCATCAAAATGATTATCTAAAACAATAGGGTTAGCTTGAGAAGGTACTACAGCGTTTATAAAAGTTTGTAAACTTATATAAGCCGTACCTTTAGTTAAAGCACTTGCTAATGTTACATCATCAGAAGGTATTTGATTTCTTTCAAGGTAATTATAGTCTTGAGCGCCAGGTTGTCCTGAACAGCCGGTTGTAGTCTGTTCTACTCCAATTAAAGCTGAATTTGCTGCTAAGTTTTGAGGTGCTGGGTTCATTTCTGTAAAAGGTTTACCTGCTCCTGATTCTATATCATCAAAAGCACCAGCTACTGTATTATGAGCACTCAATATATAAGCGTAGTTTGTTTGTAATAATAAACTGTTTTTAATACTAAAGCTACCATCCGCAGGTATTTCACCTACAATTAATTGAAAAGAACAAGTATCAGTTGAATTATCTGGGCCAGATAAGGTTATTTCTAGATCATAAACGCCACGAGCAGGATTACTCGAGCTGTCACTAACTTCTCCGTTAGTGTTTATTGTAAAAACAGCAACAGCGTTACCGTCTTGCGTTTGACTAGATATACTCCACACAATTCCTTCTTGATTATTTAAACCAGAAGATAAAGCATTAGCTCCATTAGAGCCATAAAACTTAAGTTGTGTAGCTAATCCAATAGGTACCTGTAAAGAGGGAGGGGTAGGACACACTTTAGCGTAATCAACTATTGTTGAAGTTTGTCCCCAGGAAGTAGCTCCATTACCGAAAGTTTCACCACCCACTATTATCGTATCTAAATTATCTACTTCTGTTTCACCTTGAGTAGGCGATGATGTAAAAGTTTGAGTGTACGGAGGAGGTGGAGGGGTTATAGCAGGATTTCCATCTGTACCGGTTATTGTAACAACAAAATCAAATTGACCCCCATTTGCGTCGACTGTAGTGTATAATCTATATACTTTATTTACTATTATAAAAGAATCTTCCGCTAGCGCTGGAGTGGCATTTCCTTGATAGTCAGTATAACTACCTGTTCCTCCATTAAGAGTTCCTGTTATCTGTATTAATTCAAAATCAGAAGTACGATCTATCCCACTAGTATCAATTACAGTAAAAGATGGGTTTACTATAGTTTGTATTGGATTTCCTACAGAGTCTTCAAATTGAAATTGACCTGTTACAACCGATCTAAATCTTCCAAGAAGACCATTAGCTGGTAGCGGTTGATCTGTTGTTCCCCCTGGTTCCGGGCTGGAAGGAGTTCCGCTGTATATTCCAAAGTATTCACTCACATACCAATCAAGATTTACTATATTAAATATAGTTTGATTACCATCTGCATCTATTTGATCGTTTAAATCACTTATTGTACCTGAACTACTAGTTTCCCAATATATATCTAGTCTAGATTCAACTGGCTCTGTTTCATAAACAGCTAAATTTTGTATACTATAAGTGGCTGGTTGAGGGTCTATTTGACCAAATCTATCTGATGTACTAACTCTACCGATCAAAGGATTTGATTCCGCTTCATAAAAAGCTGCATCATAATTGTTATTGTAATTAGCACCCACTTCAATGTTAAACATGTCGAACATGTTAGATACTGTAGAAACTGTATCAGCAAACCTTGAAGGGAAATATTGTTTATTAACAACTCCAAAATTAGTTGATATTGGTGGAGTTCCAGTCCCATTTGGTATACCTAAAGTGTTTTCAACTCTACCAAACAATCTAACAGAACTTCTAAATTGTTTTTGATCAGGACCCACTTCAGATAAATCTCTAGGTACTTTGTTTATATTGTCGTTTATTAATGTTATGTGCGAGGTTACACCAAGTTCTAAATCAGTTAGGATTGGGTATGCTGTTATTGCTCCTGGAAGATATACGTTATAGTAATCTTGCTCTTGTTGTTTTACAACAACCTTCCAAGTATAAAAACCTAAAGGATTATAATTAACATCGCTAGGATCTCCATTGTACACACCAGGATAAAGATTTAAATTAATAGGTGTTGTTTGTATTTTTTCTTTTACGTCAATAAATAAAGAATCACCAGGCCAAGAACCTATATCTACACCTGAAGGGTTGTACTCGGAATAAACTGTTGATAATTGAGTAGCGCTTGGACCTGAAACGGTTGGATCTGACGAGTTTGATAATACAGTAGATGTAGTTCTACTAAATCTATCAGAAAAAACAAAACCAGCTTGGTAGTTTCTATTCTGCTTTAAAGTGCTATTTGGGTATTCTACTATACTCGTAGTCCATGAAGTTTGGTTATTTAGACTTGTTGTTATATCAAAACTTTTCTTAGCTCCTGATCCAACATTATATTCCACAACCGGAGGTGTATGTTTTGTTTGAAAATTACTGTATACAATTCTATTACTTATTACTTCTTGACCTAAAGCCTTTACAGGTACCTTATCATATACTCTAATTAGTTGATCTTCTGGAAGAGTTCTAAAAGGTTTAGTCCCAGAATATGTGTACTTGTATGTATTTGAGGGGTTTGCTGCGTCAAATTGAGCTGATATTTGAGCAGGAGTTAAAGTATCTACAACTGCTACAGCTATTCCGTCCGACTCCTTGTATAATATATCTATCCCTACTATCTTAAAACGGTTAGTTACATTTTCTAAAGTTGTGCTTCCTTTAGATGGATCTTGTACCTCAGGTAAATCTATTAATAAATCAATTTGATTTACTTTGTTCTCCATAAAATCAACAACAGTGCTCCTATAAGCTGCTGACATATCATTATCATCATTATTAGTGTATAGAAAATAACCATCTTGCTTAGGTATAAAGCACTCTTGCGTAAACGGTGCAAAAACAGAATACTCGCCATCATCAAACTTAAATCTATAACTAAACCTAACAAACTTATCTTCTAAATAATCAGGATCACCTTGGTAATTAGCATTATAATATGGATTAGCTGTAGTGCCGTTTGGTAAAAACTCACTTACAACATCTTTCATGGTAGTTTCATAAGCGCCAGTTACGCTTGATTCTTGCCAAAGCACAGGTGCACTGTAAGGCATATATTTTGCTACAGATATTGTGTCCTCTATGTTGTAATAATTACTATCATCAGCCGCAGCGCTAACTCTTATTTTTCTAGGTTGATTTCTATTATCAGTCCAAAACAAAAGATCTTCTAATAAATTAACACCATGCACAGGATTACCTTCATAGAAATTTAAAAAAGCACCCTGTACTAGGACTGTGCTTTGTATGGAGGCATTTGGTGATATAATTAGTCTAACTATGAAGTTTTCAGCAGAAGGATCATAAGCCCCGTTGGGGTTATTTTCAATTGTATTGTCCGTTAAAAATAAAAACACACTAGAATTAACTTCAGACACTAAGTAACCTATACATATAAGGTCTCGACCAGCTCCTTTTCTAAAAGCTTGAAGGTCAAAGACCATTTCATTGCCCAAAACGTTTTCTAAAGCCCCTACGTCCTCAGACTCTGATTTACTAACCTGTATATTTACCGCGTTCCTATACTCTCCTTGAGGTAATAATCGATCGTCAAGATCTTTATTCATCTTGGATTTTATGAAAATATTCTTAAAACTAGCCATTTAATTTTAGTGTTTTATCCATTTAGATTTACCTCTCATAACCTGAACTATCTCGCTAGGTTTTATGTTAGATAATCTTATTTTAGCATTTCTTAGTTTGGCAGATTTTTCTCTTTTTAATCTATTGACAATGTATTCAGGTTGATTAGCTCTACCTGACAAAACAGCGTGAGACATATAAGCGTACATAGCTTCTTCTGCTAGCTTTGGAACTCTAGTGTCTAAGCTAGATGCTAAACCGTCTGATATATACTCTAATACTATTAACTTATCAACTAGATTAGATGAAAAGGAAAACTTACCTTCTCTTTCATTTATTGTAAACCATCCATTTGAATTTGCATGTTGAGGGTTTAGACCATACACGGCGCCATAACCTTGACGTATATCGTTGTTCAACGCGTCGATATTTATTGAGTCAACATTACCTTGTGAATTACCATTCCATCTTTCCTCTACAATAGATGTACCCTGAACATTGTTACCAAAACTATCTTGAGTTTGCTGACCTTGTTGGTCCTGCACAGGTGTCTTGTACGGGTTTGTAGTTAGAGTTGTTGGGTATATCTTATGTGCAATACCTTGACTATCATACCAAGACATGCTAACATAATTAACATAGTCCTGAGGTATTATTATACTTAAACTATTTGGTATAGTTAACTCTTGAGAGTTTATACTCTTAAGTGTATCGTAACTGAACTCTTGCATGGCTCGCTTAGCGTGAAAAACTAGGTCTGTTCTTTTACAGCTTTGTATTAGTTTTCCATCACCAACGTAAGCAACTAGGAAGTTATTTATAATATCATCAAGCTTTATATATGAGTAAGACCCGTAGTTTTTCTCAACGGTATTACCATAAGCGCTTTTATCTCCGTAACGACCACCATTCAACGTCTTTAATTGAACTACTATACTAGTGTTAATATCTAGATTGTTTGTAAATACTATTTTGTTACCTGAAACGGTGTAAGGTGAAGTGTACTCTGTGTATGTTGGGAAACCAGCATTAGCTACATATAACTTAAAGTTATTTAAAGCGTAGTTTTGCTCAGTGGGATTATAGCTACCAAAAACTAGATCAGTATCAAATGTAGTTGTAAACTCTTGTCCACTGCCCGCTATAGAAAGGAACTTTTGAACTCCTGAGTAGTATTGCTCATTATTCTCGGTTATTAAACCTCCATTTGGTAAAGACATATTTTATTAGCTTTTTTGATTTATTTCATTTTGTTGAACTTCACTGGAGGCTGCTTGAACTATCTGTGGATCTCTTATTATTATACCAGCATACGATAATATCCTCAATATAACATTCACTTGCTCTGACTCGTGAAGTTCGAAGTCTATAGAACCCGTGCCATCAGAAGTGTCGTAATAACTATTAGTAAATATATATTGACCTCTTGTACCTGTTGTAAAACCCCATATAGGATCTATAGGTTTTCTAATATAATCAACTTCTATGTCGTCAATTATACTCAAAGGCTTTACATACAATACATTTTGTATATTACTATTAATAGCTTGACCAGGTATATTTACATTACCTTGGTTTTCGTATAAATAAACAGGATAGTTTTCACTAGGTAGTGTTAAATCTGATTTATCTATATTGTAAAACTCGGTTCTTGTTAGTCTTTGAACTTCAGTAGGAGCAGATGATGATGGATTATAAGTTACCGTTCCTAACCTGTAAAAATCAACAGTCTGCCCATACTCGTTAACAGTAGGTAGTGAGAAAGATTTTAATTTAGGATTGGTGGAAGTGTTGTATATAGCTTCACCAAATGTTTTGAATATAGCTACTTTTTCATCAAGATTCATCAACCTGTCTGAATAATCATCATCAGTTTGAGGAACTCTCATTTGCTGATTAAGATCTTCAAAATACTTTTCAAATATATCTAATTGTACCTGTGAAGCTAACTTGTTAAATTCTGATGGCGTTAAAAAACCTCTCTGCTCTTTATTAAGTATTGACAGAACTGTTTGATACACTGTATTTACATTTATTGCCATACCGATGTGTTTTTATTCAGAAAAGTTAGTAAAAATTAATCTAGATTTTGATCTTTCTAATTTGTCTATTTTTTCTATTAATAATCTTTGTAGTAAGTTTGGATCTGTTTTTTCTCTATTTGCTAATATAGCGTAGACCATACAAGCATATAAAGCTTCTTCTGCTAGTTTCGGAATAGCAGCAGATTCGTCTGTTGTAAGAGAATTTGATAAGTAAGTTAATACGAAATTAGGATCACCTACGTCTAAACCATTAAATAGTACAGTTTTTGCACTGTAATTTATTGCGTATTCCCCAGTTGAAGGTAAACTCGCAACTTGTTTGTAAACAGTTGACCCTACTATTATTGATATTATACTTACAAAATCAGCAGGTAAATCATAACTTCCTGGAACTGTGCCTACATCTACTGTAAACTTACTTTTTAAAGTTTCATAAGCAAATTCTTGCAGACAACGTCTAGCGTGAAATATTACCTCTGTTCTTTTAGAATCTGGAATAAGTTTTCCAGGTCCAGTGTATGATATTATAAAGTTGTTTATTATATCATTTAATGATATAAAAGCGTTGGTTGATACTGTTGTTGCCATGTCTTATTATTTTTGATCGTTAGCGTTTATCTGTTGCTCTTTGCCGTTAGCTAAAGACATAACAAATTGATCTTTAGTCATTACT
>Ga0206131_10003129_pt1 | contig 19317 bp, 17 predicted proteins | sample Helgoland_Spring_FD_148636 | JGI IMG/M metagenome (GOLD analysis project Ga0206131, IMG submission 148636) | Pelagic subsurface seawater microbial communities from Kabeltonne, Helgoland, North Sea - Helgoland_Spring_Bloom_20160517_1 | ecosystem: Environmental > Aquatic > Marine > Epipelagic ...
ATCAGTTTATAAAAATGCTACAAAATTAATTGCAGTTAGTCACTTAGCGCAAAAATCAATAGATGCTCCCTCTATTGTTATTAATAATTGGTACTCACCATACATTGAAGAGAAGAAATCTAAGGAAGGTAAATGTATTCTAGCTGTTGGTAGGTTAGAAAAAGTTAAGGGCTTTGATTTGTTAGTTCAATCCTGGGTAAATATTGAAGAAAATTTAATCATTGTTGGTTCTGGAAAAGAATATGACTCATTGATAAATTTAATAAATACTCACGAATTAAGTAATAAAATTCAAATTATTAATGAAGTATCTCAAGAAGAGCTAATGCATTATTACAAAAACGCATCAATGCTGGTTATTTCCTCAAGAAATGAAGGAGGGCCTAGGGTTGCCTTAGAAGCTCTTTATCAAGAAATACCTGTTATATCCACTAGAGTTGGGCACATGCCTGAAATTTTACCTGATGAACTTCTTGCAGAGCCTGATAGTTTAGAATCTTTAAGAGGTTTGATTCAAACCCATGTTGGAAATAATAATTATCTACAAGATTCAATTTTTCAATATGTTAAAGAGGAGTTTTCGTTGCGAGGTCAATCTAAAAAAATATTAGATATTTATAAAAATTTATTCGTATCTCAATGAAGTAGCTGGGTCGAGTTTTGCTGCCTTTCTTGCTGGCCATATACCAAAAAATAATCCAACCATAGCTGAGAATGTTATAGATCCAATCATTGCGCTAAACGGCATCGCAAAGGGCCATTCATTAAATGATGCAAATAAATACAGCAAACTGGTACCAAGAAAAACACCAATCAAGCCGCCAATAATACACAAGATAACTGCTTCTACAATAAATTGCAGCATGATAGCCCTATGAGTAGCACCTAATGCTTTTCTTAAACCAATTTCACGAGTTCTTTCAGAAACTGAAACTAGCATAATATTCATAACTCCTATTCCACCAACAACTAAACTTATACCTGCAATACCAGCAATTAATATTGTAAATATGCCTGTTGCCTGTCTTCTAAGATCAGAAAACTGACTGTAGTCGCTAATTCTAAAATCATTATCTTGACCAGGACCAATATCATGCTGAGCTCTTAAGATTTGTTCTATTGTCATCATGACTTCGTCAACATTAACATCATTGGATATGCCTACATTAATAGAATCAAGATTAGGTGTACCAAATACTCTTTGGGCACCAGTTAATAACGGAATATATAATTCGTCATCAGGGTTTTGCCAGCCAGTTGAGCCCTCTTCTTTTAAAATTCCAATAACTTTATAGGATGTTCCTGCAATAAGGATCTCTTTGTTAAGAATATTTTGTGCAGATGTTTTTAATTCTTTTGGAACAGCTGAACCAATTACAGTAACTCTTTTTCTGCCAAAATTATCATCGTCATTAAATAATCTTCCAAACTCAAGATCATAACCACGAACGTCAAAATGAATTGGTAAATAAGCACCAACTCTTTCATTAATATTTGCATTGCCAAATTTAACTTGTCTATTTCTTTTAATAGTAGGTGAGATTTGCCAGTTATGAACCTTATTTTTAGCAAGAGCTTCTGCATCTTTTATATCTAAAGGGATCAAACCTTTAGTAACAGCACCTCTTCTATTTTGTCCAGGGCTGACATAAAGAGTTCTACCACCAAGGTCATCTATACTTTCTTCTAGTGCTTTGTTAGCGCTTGAACCAATTCCTATTACAGCTATTACAGCAGCTGTACCAATGATTATGGCTAGAGATGTTAAGAATGAGCGTATCTTATTAGATCTTATCGATATAATGGCAGAATTTAATGATTCAGTAAAAAGCATTATCCAAAGCTAAATGAAGCATTAACTCGTTCTTTAAATCTTTTTTGATAATCAAATAAGCTCTTACTAGGTAATATAAAAACTGTATCTGTTGAGCTAAGGCCTTCTACAATTTCAACATAGGATAAATCAGATGCACCAATTTTTACCCATACTAATTCTGGACCAGTTTTGGACTCCTTGATGACAATAAATTTATTAAAATTTTCACCCTTTACTTTGTCCTCAAGAAAACTTTCTACTATATTTTTTGGAATATCTAAAATAGATGCTGCAGAATAAATATCTTTTCTAGTCCTTAATGACATGGAGGGAGCACTTAAACTGACACGTTTATTAAGAACTTCAATCACAACATCTGTATTCATACCCAATAATAATAAATTCTCATTGTTATCAATATCGATAAGAACTGGAAAGGTTGTTACGTTTTGTTCAATTTTTGCTAAAGGTTCAATTTTTGAAACAGTACCAAAAAATTCTTTATCACGATAAGCAGCAACTTTTATAGAAACTGTTTGCCCGATAGATACTTTACCGACATCAATTTCATCAACTAAAGCTCTTACTCTTACTTTTGATAAGTCCGCCATTGTCATTAAAATAGTTCCGCCACCAACTGCTGAAGTTGGCGAAGAAATAACCTGACCAACTTCTACCGGTCTTGAAATTATAGTGCCCTGAACCGGAGATCTTACGATAGTATCATCAAGAGCAATCTTTGCATTCTCGTATGAGACCTCGGTTCTAACAAGAGTTGATTTAGCTTGAGCAAAACTTTCTTCTATATCCTCAAAATCTTTATCAGAAATACTTCCTTTAGCATGCAGCTCCCTTCCTCTTTCTGCTTGCGATTTTGCATTTTCGAGCCTAACTTTTGACGCCTCAAGGTCTGATTTAGCTTGATCCAATATATTTTTTGGAGTTCTTTGATCGATTTGACCGAGTATAGAGCCCTTATTTACTAAATCACCAACTTCAGCACCTAAATAAAGAATTTCACCAGAGGCTTTTGATTTAATCTCTACGGAGGATATAGCTTCTATAATGCCAGAAGCTTCTATTGATAGCTCAAGTCGTTTATTTACAATATTCTCTTTTTTATAAAAGGTTGTTTCTTGTTTTGAAGATTCTTCAGAGCCACAAGATGATATTATGAGAACAAGACTTATAATGAAAAATAGATTTTTATTTTTTATATTCATAACTAATTATATTTTAAGATCAGATTCTATTAATCCATCTTTTATGTTTATTATACGCTTTGATTGCCTTGCTATATCCTCTTCATGAGTAATTAATATTATTGTTTGCCCTTGATCATTTAATTCTTTGAATAAGTTCATTACATCGTCACCTGTTTGAGAGTCTAAGTTTCCAGTAGGTTCATCTGCAAAAATAATACTTGGATTATTTACAAGCGCTCTAGCTATAGCTACCCTCTGTTGTTGCCCGCCTGATAATTCTGATGGGGCATGATTGATTCTATTCGTTAGACCTACTTGATCAAGAACTTTTTTTGCCATCATAATCGCATTATCTTCTTTAACGCCAGCATATTTTAATGGAAGCATCACATTATTTAAGGCAGAATTTTTTGCAAGAAGATGAAAAGACTGAAATACAAAGCCAATTTCTTTATTTCTTATTCTTGCTAATTCATCATCATTTAAATCATTTACTAAATTATTATTTAAATGATATGTGCCTGCAGTTGGTGTGTCTAAGCAGCCTATGATATTCATTAGCGTGGTCTTGCCTGAGCCTGAGGGACCCATAATTGATAAGAATTCACTTTTTTCTACTGATAAATTTATTCCTTTTAACGCTTCAACGTTTTCAGACCCTACTTGAAAAGATCTTTTAAGATTTTGAGTTGAAATTAACATAATGGTTAGACAGTTATAATAACAGTAAGTTCATTAATTAAGAATTCTTAATAATATCTTCTACAAAGGAAATCCAGCCTTCTGCAGCTGATTTTGTATCATCTTGATCTAATGCTATGTTAAAAAAATTAATAGATTCATTGAGGTTACCTAGTTCATATTGTGTAATGCCCATTAACAACTCTAATCTTCCAGGTGATTTATTCCAACCTAACTTCTTAGCTTTATTAAAATATTTTAATGCTAGTATCCAATTTTCATCTTCAAACCCAAATCTAGCAATCTTAAATGCAATATCTGAATCTTCTTTAAGCGACAATGACGTCTGAAGAGCTTTTATACCATTTTCTCTATCTCTTGCTATAAAATAAGAATCAGCTAGAAGTTCATAATTCTTATGATCAATTTCTAAAAAATCATTTTTAAAACCATAATCTAGAACCTTTACTGCTTTTTGAGGCAAACCTTTATATAAATAATATCTGGCAAGATCTTTATATTCTTTGCTTTCTACTAATAACTCATTGTCAAAAGCTAATTCAAGGCCCGCCAATGACTCATCATCTCTGTTTTGGGTGTAATAGAGCCCACTTAACTGCTGCCAATATTCTTTTTTTTCAGGATTTACATATATAAGCAATTGCCCTGTCTCGATTGCTTCGTTAATTTTATCAAGCTTTATGGCTAAAGCTAGCTCATAGCGAAGCCAATCTTCTTCATATTTTATCGACATATCATTAGCTGAAGATATATATTGATATGCTAGGTCAAAATTATCTTCGTAATAATAAGCAATGCCTATCATTACTCTATTTTTAGGTGAAAATTCTTGGCCTCTCTTTTCAGCCTGATTTTTATATTCAAGAAGAACTTCTATTACTTTTTTAAAATTCTTAACCTGAAAATAACATTGAGCTAGATTGGTTCTAACTTGCAGGTTAGTAATAAGAGGAATTCTTCTAAATCTTAAAGCAGCTTCATATGAATCTATAGCTTTTTCATATGATGCTTGCATCGCATATACGTTACCCCAAAGTTGATTTATTAGAGACCTCTCATAACTTTGCTCATTTAAGTAGTATCTAGTTGATAGAATAGTCAGTTCTCTTATGGCATTTTCAAAATCATCTTCTGATATATAGTCGTTAATTCTCTTTAAATAATCAGCAGTAAAACGACTAATAGAATCTTCACTTGCATCGACCTTGATAAAAAATATTGAAAAAACAAAAAATATTGATATAAAGATTTTATACATTACATTCAAACTCCACTAAAAGCTCGCCAATTTGATCTACAGCTATACCGTCTACAGTTTTTGGCTTGAATTGCCATCTTCTAATTGCTCTTGCTGCTTCACTACTAAATATATTTGATGGTTTTGCTTGTTTAATAATAACTTTGTCAACTCTTCCAGAGGCGTTGACATTCAGTAACATTAGGACTGATCCGTTTATGCCAGAAATTGCTGCTTCTCTTGGACATCTAGGTGCCACTTTTACAATAGGTATTAATTGGCTAGTGCCTGAGGTTAATCCCTGCATAGCACCCATAAAAGCTCCTGAAAAATCTGTGGGAAGTGAAAAATCAGGGACATCGAAATCAAAATTATTCATCGGAGGTGGTTTAGAGTCATCGAGTTCAAGCTTGGGTTGAGGAGGCCTCTTAGGTTGAGGAGGTTTGTCAGGCAAAGTTCTTGTTCTTTCTTGCAGGTTATCATTCTGTTTGATTCTTATGAATTCAACAAAATTAGGTTTTTTATTTTTAGAATTTGTTTCACCAGATCTAGATATTAATCCTTGTATAACAAGAAATATAGAAAAGGTTACGACCAGCGGTAAAATAATATTTAAATACTTGCGGTAATTACGAATCATTTTTTGCAGCAATCGAAATATTTTGAACCCCTGCAAGTCTAATTTGATCCATAGTCTCAACCAATAGTCCAGATCTTGATTCTTTATCAGCTTGAATAATGACTGATCCTTCAGGATATTCAACTTTCAATCTTTCTATATTAGCCCTAACAGCTTTAAGATCCACCCTTCTTTTATCAATCCAGATTTCATTATTTGCAGTTAATGCAACCAAAATATTACCTTTTTCATCCCTCTCAGCTGTTTCAGCATTAGGTCTATTGATATCAACACCGGTCTCTTTAACAAATGAGGTTGTTACAATAAAGAATATAAGCATGATGAATACAATATCCATCATAGGTGTTAAATCTAAATTACCATCCTCTGACTGTCTTCTATTTTTTCTTCTCAATGGGAGTATCCTTCTTTTTTAAATAATAATGTTGCTTCTTTGATATATTTGTCAATTCTATAACCTATATCCTGCCTAAAATAGAGACCGAATAATGTAATAACCATACTTGCCATTGTAGGAATGGTAGCCTTAGCAACACCTGAGGACATAGCTCTTGGATTACCAGTGCCTAGAAAAGATAAAACCTCAAATACTTCTATCATTCCATACACGGTTCCAAGGAGACCAATCATGGGACACATTCCAATTAAACCTTCTAAGAGTTTTATATTCTGATTAGAAATTCTTTTTAATTCAGCAATAAAAGTATTGTCTACGTGTTTCAAAGTAAAGGAAGAAGGCGGATTGTCTTTGATAAAATTATTAAACTTTTCTTTTAGCCATAAATCTCTATCAAAATATAAAAAAGTATATTTATTTACTAAAATTATAAATATTAAAAAAGTAAGAAAGAACAGCAAAAATAAAACCGGTCCGCCTCTTGTAAATAAGTCATCTAACAATTCTTATACCCTCGACAATAAGTAAGATGCTTTCTCTTCCAAATATTGCAATAGTGATGATGATTTTTCAGAGAGGTATGTATAAAAACCTAACAAAGGTGCAGCCACAATAAGACCAAGCATTGTGGTTACAAGTGCCTGGGATATACCACCAGCCATTTGTTTAGGATCACCAGTTCCGAACAATGTAATAGCTTGGAATGTTTCAATCATACCTATGACAGTTCCAAGTAATCCAAGTAAAGGTGCCACGGCAGCGAAGAATTTAATCCAGTTATTGCCCCACTCAACTTGCGATGAATAATTAACAATAAGCTCATCTATAGAATTTTCCTTTGATTCTGAAGAGGTTGAGCTTTCAGATACTGCTTTCATCTTTGCAATAATGGAATCAGAGTTATCATCATCCAGGACTTCCTTGCTGTATAAGGATAATAGATAAAGTTTATATGATGAAAAGACCAATCCAACTATTCCTATAAGAATTATAATAAATCCAATAGATTTACCTTGTGATATTCTCTCTAACCAACCAGCTTTATCTAGGTATAGAGAAAGTAAAAACCCTCTTGTGGGGTCAATTGATACTTTAGTATATTCATCAGCCCTATCATGTTTTTTTAGTGATCTTAAAATATTTGATTCTGGTTGGCTTCCTAATAATAGAAAAGAGTTTAAAGCAGGCTTCGGTTCTAAAAACTTATTATCATAAACAGCCGAAAATAGACCATATCTTGTTATCGAACCACTAATACTTTCACCGTTTGGCAAAGTTACTGGGGCATCAAACTTAACAATCTCACTACCCGCAGCAATTTGATCAAAGTAGCTTAGCCATAATGATTCAAAATCATCCAAATTATGAACTTTCTTTGAGCCAACGCTTTTTAATACTTCAGGTCTTGAGCTATATTCAAAAAATGTTACCTCTTTTTCAGAGCTAGCTAGAAGCTCACCAGCAAACTGACGAGTAACTCCAAAAAGCTCTCCTAAAACACCAATTTTAATCTGCAAACTATCTTCAAGCTCTGCTAGAATTTTCTCATTTTGTTGAAATGAATCTTCTAGCCTTTTGTTTCGCTTTTGTTCGTTTTCAAGCTGAAGTTTTGCTTTTGAAAGCATCTTCTCTCTCTCGTCCACAAGGTTCAAGAACTTATTAAGTCTTGCCTTATCTTCAGAGACATAAACATCTCTATTTTTCTTTACAATCTCAATCAGAGATTTAATTTTATTATCTCGAACATCCTCGATTGGTACCTCTTCATTCTCCTGAGCAATTATTGAAAATGATAAAAAAGCAAATATAAAAAATTTATTGATACTCATTATTTCTCATCTCCTGTTATTGGTTTTAAGGGCAATGTAATAAAGTTTGGTGGAGCTTGTCTGTTTGAAATATCTAAAGCACTTTTAATATCTTTATCCAAATCATTACCGACATGTACCCATGTTTCTTGAGCAGAGTCCCAATAACCAGTCTCATCCCCGTCAGGCGTTCTATAAAAAAGGCCCAACCTTCCAAGCCTGAAATAATCAACTGCAATCTCTTGATTGTCTAATATTATGTAGCTTGAGTAATTTTCAATTGTTTTACCGAAATCAGACTCTATTTGATATGCCTCGAAAACTTTTCTATATTTCTCGGCTGTTGTTACATCCGACCTTAAAATCAACTCATCTAAATTATTTACACGCGCTACTCTTTCATCAAGCAAAAAAGGTATGTCTACTTCGATAAATAATCTTAGAGCATCAATCATTCTTTTAAGTAAAGGTAAGATATCTATATTGATATCATCAAGCGAATCTAATTGTTCATTAATGCTTTTAATTTCTATTAACTGTGAATCTATGATTTTTGATAATTGATCATCATAATTTTTGAGAGATTTATACTCATTTAAGGTGTCTTTATATTCAAAGTAAAGTTTTTTTGAAACTTCATCTAATTTTTCAATATCTGATTGAGCTTTTACAGATAAATTTGAGGAATCTACCTGAATATCTAAAGCTTCATCGATAATTTCTTGAGAGGTTAATAAGAGCGGTAAGAGAAAAAAAATATATTTAAATTTCATAATTATGCTTCCTTGAGGATGTAGATATTATATACATTAAAGTTAAATTAGGTTATTAATTTTCTACAAAAAAAAGCGCCCATTAGGGCGCTTATAACTATGTAATTACTTAGAACCTGTAGTTAAAACCAGCAGAGTAATATCTACCAAATGCACTAAAATAATTTCGGTTATAGTAAGGATAGCCATAACCAGGATCTTTTTGAGGCATTTTATCGTCAAGATTTCTGATACTAAAGAAAACATTTAAATCAGGACTATAGTTGTACCTAGTGGTAATATTTGAAGTAATATGTGGATCAGATTTACCTCTTGAACCCCACTCCATGTGCCCTAATCTATCAACAAATAAAGTAGTACTAAAGTCTTGATAGACCCATGAAACAGACATATTTTGCTGTGATCTTGGCTCATATGTGTAAGAAGAAAGATACTCAATTTCATCTGATAGAGCATCAAACTTTGAATAAACAGCTATGATGTGTGATGAAAGTACGTTGATATAAAAATCACCAGCATTTTCTGTCTCAACTCTTTTATTCCAGTTCCAGTCAATACCTTGATACTCCATAGAACTTTGATTGACATAATCTGGTCTGACTGTGAGCCAGTCGCCAAACAATGTTGGAACTCCTGATATTGGATCAACAGTAATAGGATCTCTTGTAATTTTTGAAAGAACAAGGTCACAATCTCTATCAGGAATGTTATCAGACTCCATAAATCTTACAAAATCATCACCAAATCTACACTTACCTTCAGCTAAGTTAAGGCCTGATGGGCTTTCTCTACTTACACTTTGATCAAGAAGAACTTGATACAAGTCAATTGTAAAAGTTGTATTGTCATTAACCGACCAAACCAAACCAAGTTGGAAGTTTTCTCCCTCTTCTTCCTCAAGTTCAGTATTTCCACTAAAGAATCCTCTCACAGAAGGAGTTGAAATCTCACAATCTCTGTAAGAGTCGTAATTAGCATACTGGGCATCTCCTGAGAGATAAAAAGCATAACACTTCGTATAGTCAGTTAAAGAATTATAGAAACCAGATGATTCGTTTTGGAACAAGTAGTTCATATCTGGTGCTCTAAAAGTCTCAGATGCAGAACCCCTAATCAATAATGAAGAGTTAGGTCTGTATGCAAAATTAACCATGTTTGAAAGTCTTGAACCAACATTAGATGAAGCGTCGTCATATTCATCGAATCTAGAAGCAATAGTCATTTCCAATTTATCACTTACAGGTAATGAAAATTCTATACCAAAAGATTTTCTATCTCTATCACCACCACCAGCTACTGCAGATCCTTGAATAAACTCAACATCTGTTAGTCCAAGCCTGTTATCACTTGGTGTTAGTTCATAGTCTTGCTCTTGTAATTCAACAGTTGCAGCGAAACCAATAAATCTATTTAGTGCTTCGAATTCACCAGTTACAAGGAAATCGAGTGTAGTTTGATTAGATTCTCCTAACAATGAATCATCAGCTAAAAACGATCCCATTTGTTCATTTGTCATAACACCAAACAATCTGTCTGGTAGGAAGCAGTTATTAAAAGAACCAAATAATCCACTTTGACAAGGAGCACCTATGTAAGTACCTCTTACAAGACTACCATCCGAATTAGTAGCTCCAATACCTCTCATATAATCATATAAATCGGTGGTAAATGTCATGTTCTCATTTTCATACGTATATGAAGTCGTATTGAGGCCAATATCCCATTCCCATCCGTTATCAAAGAAACCATTGAAACCTATAAAGAAATCAGTAACCTCTTCAGTTATATCACGTCTTGCATCAAAATTTTCTCCCTGACCAGGAGCAAAAAATCTTAAGAAATATTGTGATACTAGTGAACCATACTGGCTTCCACCATAAGTTCCTGAAAGATTATTATAAGGATCGGTTGACTCTGCTTGTAAGGCGCCAATTCTACCGGGATCTAGGAAATCAAAGTCTTGATAGAATCTAGGATAACCTCTATAAAATGCTTCGTCTTTATATCTGTATGCTCTTGTATTCATTTCAACACCGTTATCAAAATTATGAGTAAAACTCAATAAAGCTGTAACGTCATCTCTTTCATTTACAATAGTTTGTGAGCTTCCACCGAATCTTTCACTACCATAATCCCATCCGCAACCTCTGCCAGGCAGTGAACCATCATAAAGCCATTCTGGGTCTTGTTTATCAAAATCAAAATACTCTCCACCACTTAATTCAGCACAAGACGGTGTGCTAGCGAATTCTTCGGAACCATACCAACCTCTTTTACCGCCATAACTACCAAGTGTGTACCAATACAAACCATATCTTGGAGCTGTATATCCAACACCATAATCTGGATCGTTAACAAAGGAATCATGGCCAGGTCTGTCTGCATAAGTCATTGGATCAACATGGCTATAATCAAGACCTACAGTCCAGCTTGAGTTACCAAAGAATCCACCTGCTGTGTAGGAAATGGAGTATTGATTTTTGCCTTCATATTGAGTTTCAAGAACATCTACATCTAATTCTTGGAAATCTTTACCTTTTACGGTAATGACATTAACCACACCAGTAACAGCATCAGAACCATAAATAGCTGATGCACCTTGAGATAGAATTTCGATCCTATCTACTAATCCTGCAGGCACAACACCAATATTACTGATATTACCTGCATTGTTATATGGCAGTGGATAATCTGCAGTTCTTCTTCCATTAATCAAATACAGCACACGACCTGGACCTAAATTTCTTAAATCAAGCTCATTAGCATTTGGAGTAAAATTATTGTTAAGGGACTCGTTTTGAGTATACTGATTAGCAGATGGAATTGATTGAAGCGCTTCGGTTACATTTCTAAAACCTGAATTGTCGATATCCTCTTTTGTTATAACCAATAGAGGCAAAGGGCCTTCGATCTGAGCCTTTTTAATTTTTGATCCAGTTACAACTACTTTTTCAAGCACAACTGCACCATCTTCATTTTCTGTTATTTCTTCTGATACTGCTTCCTCTGCAATGACTTGCTCAACAGAAGTCTCAGAACTCTCAACAACTTCTGCCTCTTCAACAACAGGATCTTCTCCTGGATTGTCTGCTAAAAGAAATGTTGATATAAGACCAATTGTTAAAAATGTAAATAAGTTTTTATAATTCATACGAAATCCCCTCGTAATATATTTTTTCTGTAAGTTTAAATTAAAAAAAAAGAAAAATATATAAAATTGTATATTTTAATTTATCAAGATTTCCTTATGTTTAATTGATTTACATCAATTATGTAAAGTATACTTGTCTTCATAAAAATATTTTTATAAATATAAATATAAAAGTTTATTTATAACTACTAACCGGTATCAAATATGCTAATCAAATTTAAACCTATTACATGCTTTTCATTAATCATAGTTTCATTTCTAAGTCTTTCAACTCAAATCAATGCTGAAAAATATGAAGAAATTCCACTCGAGCATTTTTCTTGTTGGTCTAATACGTATGGATTTCAAATGTCACCAAATGGAACATATTTAGCAGTTCTATCGTCTCCAAAAAAAAATGAATGTGATATTCACGACGTAAAAAGCGAGTATGTAGAAAAAAGTTCAAGATATAGAGGCTTAACAATGATTAAGTTATCTGATATGAGTAGACAAGTTTTATTTGATGGAAACCCGGGAAATGGGATTAGCAGTTTTAACTGGTTGAGTGATGATAGGTTCTCATTTATGCCTCAAGCTTTTGAACAGGTTGGAAGAAATATGAATGCTCTTCAAGTATTTGCTATGAATGCTGATGGTTCAAGAAAAAAATCATTGCTTCAATACCAATTTGGAGCTGAGGGTTTGAGAGGTTTTGAAGTTTACAATACTAACCCCGAAGTTGAAGATGAGGTTTTTGTTTACTGGAATAAAAGACGTTCAAGGGTTTCTGATTATTATAAGTTAAATATCAGAACTGGTGTTCCCAAATTAATTGCAAGAGGTCCTGATATTGAAGATTATGAAGTAATCTATTTTTCAGTAGAAGACGATAAAGGATACCCCGTTACTGTGATGACAGATGTTGGTATTGAGAGAGTCTTATATACCTATGATAAAAAATCAAAAAAATGGTCGGAGCATTTTAGATATAAATGTCAGGAACCTCACTTTAGTCCTGTTGCTTTATTGGATGATGGAAGATGGTTAGTGTCTGGTCAAAAATTTGATACAAATATGAATGTTGTAGAGGATCTAGATAAGAATGCTTTATACATTTATGATCCAAAAACTAGAGAATTTTCAGATTCAGTATATACAGATTCAATATATGACATTGGTGGTTTTACAGGCGGGTGTAGGTCTGGAACACCTATGAGTGCAAGTGTTAATGAAGAAACTGGCCAGCTAAGATCATTGACTTACGCTGGGGCTGAACCAACAACTTTGTATTTTGATGACGAGTCAAATGAGATTAACAATGAAGCTGAAAAAGAATCTGATGAAATTAAGTTTACGTCAAGACAGCTAAGAGAGTCACTTCAAGCTATTTTTCCAAATGACTGGGTTGCAATTCAAACAAGTGATGGTAATAACACAAAAGGTGTATTTAGAGTCTATAACTCTAATAATCCAGGTGATTACTATTATTTTGATCTGATTAAAGGGCAAGTTTTTATGCTCTATCAAAATAGCCCGTGGCTAGATAGAAATGTTTTAACAAAAAAACAACTCGTTAAGTATAAGGCCAGGGATGGTCTGACTATTTCAGGATACCTATCACTATCAAAGAAAAAAACAGATAAAAACTACTTTATTATTTTGCCTCATGGAGGACCTAATGTTAAAGAAGGTTTTGGTTATGATGGCTGGGTTCAGTTTTTAACAAATAGAGGTTATAACGTATTACAGCCAGATTATAGAGGCTCAACAGGTTATGGAAGAAACCATTATGTTTTAGGAAATCGTCAATGGGGTAAAACAATGCAAGATGATTTAAGCGATGGTGTGTATTGGGCTGTAGAAAATGGTTATGCTGATGAAGATAGAGTGTGCATAGCTGGTGGTAGTTATGGAGGATACGCTTCAATGGCCGGAGCAGTATTTACTCCTGAACTATACAGATGTGTAATAAATTTTGTTGGTGTTGCGGATATGAGAGACCTTTTAAAAGGTTTTGGTTCTAAATCTAGTCGATTTAATACATGGGAAGATGAAGGTAGACTTGAATGGGGTGATGATAAGGGTCCTGATGCTGATAAATATATTAATGAAATATCGCCACTTTTGCATGTAGAAAACATTAAAGCTCCAGTTCTAATTTCTCATGGTACAAACGACAATGTTGTTCCAGTTGAACATGCTCGAAGATTAAGAAGTGAAATGGAAAGACTTGGTAAAACATATGAATGGCATATGCAAGCATATGAAGGACATGGATTTTATGGAGAGCTTGCAAGACTTGAGCACTATCAAGTTCAAGAAAAATTCTTAAAAAAATATCTAGAAAACTAAAAAGCAGGTATTCCAGTTTGCGCGCTTCCTAGAATTAGGGCGTGCACGCTCTCAGTTCCCTCATATGTGTTTACTGCTTCAAGGTTCATGCAATGTCTTATGATGTGATACTCATCGCTAATTCCATTTCCGCCATGAATATCTCGAGCACTTCTAGCAATGTTTAATGATTTCATACAATTATTTCTTTTTAATAAGGAGATCATTTCTGGTTTCATTTGATTGGAATCTATAAGACGTCCAAGGCGCAATACTCCCTGAAGCCCTAATGCAATTTCACTCTGCATATCAGCTAATTTTTTTTGAATTAGCTGTTTTGATGCAAGAGGCTCTCCAAACTGATACCTTTGCAAACTATAATTTAAACTCTCTTCCCAACAAAACTCAGCAGCTCCTAATACACCCCACGCAATTCCATATCTGGCCATATTAAGACATGAAAATGGCCCTTTGAAGCTTTGCACTTTAGGCAGCATTTTGTTTTCATCTATAAAAACTTCGTCTAGAAAAATTTGACCTGTTATTGAGGCTCTTAAGGAGAATTTCCCCTCAAGCTTTGGAGTTGTTAAGCCGTCACATTCTCTATCAACAATAAAACCTCTTAATATACCCTCTTCATCTTTTGCCCAGATTATTAATACATCAGCAATTGGTGAATTGGTAATCCAAGTCTTTGAGCCATTCAAAATATAACCGCCTTCAACCTGTTTGGCATTTGTTTTCATTGATGCGGGATCTGATCCAGCGTCAGGCTCAGTTAAGCCAAAACATCCAATTAAAGAACCAGAAGCCATTTTTGGTAAATAGTTTTCTTTTTGTTCTTCAGATCCAAATTTATATATAGCATGCATAGCTAACGAGGTTTGAACACTGTATGCAGATCTGTAACTTGAATCAACTCTCTCAATTTCCCGAGCAATAAGACCATAGGAGATATAATTAACTCCAGCACAACCATAACCTTTAATAGGTGCACCTAAAAAACCTAATTGACCCATTTCTTTATAAATTTCTTTATCAAAGGTCTCGTTTCTATTCGCCTCTAATATTCTTGGCATTAGTTCAGATTGGCAATAATCTCTTGCCGTATTTTGAATACTTAGCTCTTCTTCGGTTAGTTGTTCTTCTAGCAGTAAAATATCATGTGTATTCATTTTTTTATAAACCCTCTACTCTTACAATACCGAACCTTGGGGAAGAGTATTTCATATTATTATTTTCTAATTCTTTAGTAACTATATCAATCATTTGATTACTATTCCCACAAATTATAATAAGCGGAATTTCTTTCTGGTACTGCAGAGCAAAATCTAGCACTGTGGCAGCAACATCAAAATGTCTGACGCCGTGGAGATCTAAATGCGTAATGCCCCTTTCTTGAAAAACATTCATGAACTATTATTACCTACTTAGAATCGAAATTAAAATTTATGGCAAAGCTACATTTTTTTTACTCAACAATGAATGCAGGGAAATCAACCTCCCTTCTTCAATCTAATCATAATTATTTGGAATCTGGTTTAGATACTATGATCTTTTTACCCAATGAAACTAGTAAATTATCAAAAGGAAGGATAGTTTCAAGAATAGGTCTAAAGGCTAAAGCAATAATTGCTAATAAAGATTTTAATTTTATTGAGTATGTTAAGGACAATAAAACTAAACAACTAAGTTGCATTCTTATTGATGAGGCTCAATTTTTAACAAAGAACCAAGTCAGACAATTAGGGCAAGTGGCTGATAAGCTTAATTATCCTGTTATGTGTTATGGCATAAGAACCGATTTTAGAGGGGAATTGTTTGAAGGTAGCTCAGAGCTATTAGCGCTTGCAGATAATCTTATAGAGCTAAAAACTATTTGCTCTCATTGTGTTCGAAAGGCAACCATGGTTGTTAGAAGAGACGAAGAAGGCAAGGTGGTGACTGAAGGAACAAAAGTTGTAGTGGGTGGTAATGATATCTATACTCCTGTATGTAGAAATCATTTTAGAAAGCTCACAAAACTGGTATAAGAATATGGAATACGTCAATACGCAATATCTTCTTAATAAGAGACCTAAAGGAATGCCGTCGGATGAATGCTGGAGAATGCATGAAGAGAAAATTACCTCTCTTGAAAAAAATGAAATCTTAATTGAAGTTAAATATCTTTCTATCGACCCTTATATGAGAGGCAGAATGAATGATGGGGTCTCTTATGCAAGCCCTGCAAAACTAGGTGATCCCATGACAGGGGAAACTGCAGGTGTGGTTGTTGAGAGTAAATCTAATTTATTTAATGTTGGGGACAAGGTTTGTGCGCATAAAGGATGGCAAACATATATTAAGACCAAAGACACAGATTTAGCTTTATTAAAAGTGCCTAATAATGATCACCCATTATCTTTATATCTTGGGACTCTTGGTATGCCAGGAAGAACAGCCTACTTTGGCCTTAATAGAGTTGCTAAACCAAAACGAGGAGATACCCTTGTTGTTTCAGCTGCTTCAGGGGCTGTAGGCTCAGTGGTTGGTCAGCTTGGTAAAATTTATGGTTGTCATGTTGTTGGTATTGCTGGGGGGTCTGAAAAGTGTGCCTACGTAAAAGAAGTTTTAAAATTTGATAAATGTATAGATTATAAAGGAGGCAACCTTAACGAAGATTTAAAAAAAGCATGCCCTAAGGGCATTGATATTTATTTTGAAAATGTTGGCGGCGATGTAACTAAGGCAGTTGCGCCTTTGCTAAATAATAAGGCAAGAGTTCCTGTGTGTGGTTTCATTTCTAAATACAATGAAGATGACATGCTTAATACTGAAACACCGTTCCATGTTCTAGGCAATCTAAAACCTAAGCCCAAACATAGATTTTTTGTGGTTCATGAATGGGTAGATGAGTTTGAATTTGCTACCAAAGAATTATCAAATTATGTATCTGAGGGAAATATACTTTACAGAGAAACTAAAACTAAAGGATTTGAAAATGCTCCTCAAGCATTGAGAGATGTTTTGTCAGGAAAAAACTTTGGTAAACAAATTATTGAAATTTAAACGTAAATCTCACCTTTCATATACAAAATAACTTTTCCACCAATAATAACTCTTTCACCTTTATCTTCACAACTTAGAACTCCGCCTCTTTCTGATAGCTGCATTGCTAATAGCGATGTTTTATTGAGCTTTTTACTCCAATAGGCAGTTAGGGTTGTGTGGGCTGAGCCAGTAACAGGATCTTCATTAACTCCTGCTCCAGGAAAAAAACATCTGGATACAAAATCACAATCGCTTCCTTGAGAAGATACTATAAGACCTCTTACATTAATGTTTTTTAGCAAATCAAAATCTATATTTAAGTTTCTAACCATTTTTTCAGATTCTATGACCGCCAAGATATCATCCCTGCCTTGATATAATTCTATAGGTTTATAACCTATAACTTTTTCTATTAAGCTTTCATTTAATTGGCTTATAGAATCTTTAGGGAAGTCTAAGTAAAGAGAATCATTATCTTTGTATACTTTAAGTGCTCCATTTTTACTTGAGTTAACTTCAAAGGTAGTTGAGCCTTTGTTTATAAAATTAAAATATACGAAGGCTGCTGCTAAAGTTGCATGCCCGCATAAATCAATTTCACAAAAAGGTGCAAACCAACGAATATAGTGAATATCTCCCTCCTCTCGAATAAAGGCAGTTTCAGAAAGGTTGTTCTCAGCAGCAATTTTCTGCATTAAAACAGAATCATTAATGTTAGAGAAAATTACTGCAGCAGGATTTCCTGAAAATAATTTATCTGTAAAAGCATCTAGATAATAGATTGGAATATTCACAGTATTCTATCCAGCCAAAGAAAGCGCCTCTTTTACTGCTTCGTGAACAACCTCTGAATTTTTTATATTCAAACCATTAGCTAGGTGTTTATTTTCAATTAAAGCTTGATCTATACCTTTGTTTGCAAGCTCTAGAATGTATGGCAGAGTTGCTTTGTTTAAAGCCTGAGTGGCAGTTAAAGGAACTGCTCCTGGCATATTAGTAACACAGTAGTGAATTATTCCATCTTGGTCATAAGTTGGATTAGCATGAGTAGTAGGTTTACTAGATTCAAAACAGCCTCCTTGATCAATAGATATATCAACCATAACTGCTCCAGGTTTCATGTGTTTTAACATAGAATTTGTAACAACTTTTGGTGCTTGTTTTCCAATCACATACACAGCTCCAATTACTAAATCTGATACTTTGAGTGCATTTTCAATAGCAGTTTCTGTAGACACAATATATTCAATATTTTTATTGCCATAAATTTTTTCAAGTTCATGCAGTCTTTTTTCAGATAAGTCTATGATCTTTAATTGAGCTCTGTTATCTATTGCCTTTTCAATAGCCTCGGTTCCTGCAACACCTGCGCCAATAACAGTAACAACTCTAGGATCAACATCTTGAAAGGCTCCTATTAATGTTCCCATACCTTTATTTGGTTTAAGTAAATGATATGAGCCAACAACTATACTTAACTGGCCAGCGATAGCACTCATAGGAGATAGAAGTGGCATCGATCCATCATCAGCAGTCACAGTTTCAAGAGCTATGCCTGTCACTCCAGTGGCTGCTAGCTCAAGACCTGTTTTGGGATCTCCTGCTAAATGCAAATAAGCAAAAACAGTATGTTTGTTGCTGAGATATTGAAATTCTTCTGGAACGGGCTCTTTCACTTTAACTATTAATTCAGAAATATCATAAAGCTCTTGTTGTGTATTAAGTATTGTTGCTCCAGCTTTTTGGTATGCCTCATTAGAAAAACCTATCCCTAATCCTGCATCTTTTTGGATAAAAACTTCGTGATTATTTTTTGAAATTTCAGCAACAGATTCAGGCGTAAGGCCCACCCTGTATTCATGATTTTTAATTTCTTTTGGTACTCCAATTTTCATGTAAAAATTATACACTTTTATCAATCAAGATAATTAATTTAGACAGTGAGTATTTAAGCTGTAATATTTACAGGCGTTTAATTAAAAAATTCTGAGACAGTTTTATCTGCAATTTTTTGAATCTTCAACGCAACATCTTGGTCCAGATTCATAATAGCCTTATTGCCTTCGGTCTGTTTTTTAAAAAGAGTACCGAAAACTACTGCTGCTGCTAAATAAGTGCCCTCTTTTGATGGATGTCTTTTATCAGATGTGTACAAATTTATTTCTGGATGAGTTGTATTCAGATTATGAAATGCTTCCCCTGCAGGAATTAACAAAATATTATTTGTATTTGCAGCTTTAAT